>Ga0335085_10000339_pt1 | contig 137795 bp, 99 predicted proteins | sample Lox_Sample_45_FD_206712 | JGI IMG/M metagenome (GOLD analysis project Ga0335085, IMG submission 206712) | Soil microbial communities from Loxahatchee National Wildlife Refuge, Florida, United States - Lox_Sample_4.5 | ecosystem: Environmental > Terrestrial > Soil > Wetlands | place: USA...
AGGCATTCTCACTGGATGAGGTCAACCGCCGACTCACTCCGATCCAGCGCTGGTGGGCAAAAACCTTGAAGTAGGGGGCCTCACATCTGAAGATTCGGCCAGTTACACACCCCCACCGAAAGCTCACCGTTGATCTGACCCTCTATGCAGAATCCCGCCGCGCCACCTCCAGGAGGTCGCCATGATGCAAAGCTCTTTAGCGTTTTCGCGGATCATTCGGTCCCTGGCTGCCCTTTTCATCCTGTTCGGCGGTTTGAGTGTATTCAGCACCGAAACCCTTGCTCAGGTACCTGTCATCAATCTGCCTTTGGTGCCTGACGCCACCGCGCCCGGCGGCCCCGACTTCACTCTCACCGTGAACGGCACGGGTTTCGTCTCAGGGGCCGTCGTAAATTGGAACGGTAGCCCCCTCGCGACCCAGTTCGTCAGCGGCTCACAGTTGACAGCAACGGTACCCGCTGCGGACATCGCCCTGCCAAGCACGGCGTCGGTGACGGTGGTCGGTCCCCCTGGAACCTATGGAGGCATATCAAACGTTGCGTTTTTCACAGTCTCCACTCCGCCAGGTTCCGTGCTCTTCGGTCCTGCCTATTCTCTGGCTTCGAATTCTCCCACTTCAATCGCGGCAGGGGACTTCAACGGGGACGGAAGGATGGACGTAGCGGTGGCCTCTTTTAGTGGCGAGACGGTGTCCATTCTACACGGCAATGGTAACGGCACGTTCCAGTCCTCCGTGGAGTACGGCACCTTAGTATGGACCGGGCCACCGACGCTAACTACCGGTCCGACGCTGCTGGTGACGGGCGACTTTGTTAATGATGGTGGGACTGATCTAGCCACCTACGTGACCCCTGCCAGAGACAACGCGCCAACCATTTGGGCCCTGCTGGATCATGAGACGATCGTGGACTTCGACCCTGGGGACGCGCCGCCAACTGGCCCAATAGCCGCTTTCGGAGGTAATCTGGCAGTCGGCGGATACGACTACAGGGGAAGCACCGTTTCCGTTTGCTCGGCCCAAGAGGCCTGGGCCTTCGCCCGCGTATACGTTTGGCGGTTCGAGTGCCAGTCTTTCTCGTTGGCACGTTGGGTCGAGCTAGGCTACTTCATCGCTGGCGATTTCAACGGCGACGGCAACTTGGACTTGGCGGTCGCCAACCCTACTCCGATGACAGTTTCCATTTTCGAGGGACCCGACTTCGCGCCGTCCTCAACTGCAGCTACGGGTCTTGACCCACTCTCCATTGGGGTTGGCGACTTTAACGGGGACGGCAAGCTTGATTTGGCGGTCGTCAATCAGGGGAGCAACTCGGTTTCAATTCTGCTTGGGGACGGTACGGGCAATTTCGCTGTAGCGTCGTCTCCAGCCGTAGGTTCCAAACCGGTCTCAATCGCGCTCGGCGACTTCAACGGGGACGGCAACCTGGACTTGGCGGTCGCCAACGAGGATAGCAACACGGTTTCGATCCTGTTGGGCGACGGCACGGGCAACTTCACCTTGATAGCATCTCCGGCTACAGGTCTTAACCCCGCCTCCGTGGCGGTCGGCGACTTCAACAGCGATGGCAGGCTGGACTTGGCAGTTGCCAACGGCGGCGAGAACACGATTTCCATACTGCTGCAGAGCACCACGGTTTCGCTCTCTCCCTCCGCCACACTCGACTTCGGAAGTCAGGTGCTTGGTGTGACGAGTACCCCTCAAACAGTGACCCTGAGCAATACCGGCAGCGCAACCCTTACCATCAGCAGCCTTGTCGCCGACGGCGATTTTGCGCAGACAAATACCTGCGGCAACTCACTCGCAGCAGGGGAAACTTGCGCCGTTAACGTCACCTTCACTCCGACGCAAGCTGGAAGCCGGACGGGCACAATCACGATTACGGACAACGCTGCCGATAGCCCTCAAATCGTATCTCTGACAGGGACGGGGGCGGCAGCGGCGGTCACGCTTTCCGTAACAAGCCTGGCTTTCACCGGCCAGGCGGTAGGAACGACCAGCGGCGCTCAAACGGTGACTCTGACCAACACCGGGAGTGCGACTCTTACGATCACGAGTATCGCAGCCTCCGGAGATTTCGCCGAGAGCAACACTTGCGGCGCCTCAGTGGCCGCGGGCAAGAGCTGCACGCTCACCGTCAGTTTCACCCCCGCTGGGTCGGGCGTTCGAACCGGAGCTATCACCATCACCGACAACGCACCGGGCAGTCCGCAGGTGGTCACGCTGACGGGTATTGGGACGGGGCCGACCGTCGCCCTCAGCGCCTCGACCATGTCCATCGGGAGCGAGATCGTTGGAACCACCAGCGGCGCGCACACGGTGACCTTGACCAACAGCGGCAACGCGGCCTTGAATATCACCGGGCTGACAATTTCGCCCGCCAGTTTCACCGAGACCAATACCTGCGGATCGAGCCTGGCGGCAGGGGCAAGTTGCAACATCACCGTGACCTTCACACCTTCCGTGGCCGGCGAGATCAGCGGGACGCTCAATATTACCGACAACGCCGTGGGCAGCCCGCAACAGGTGGCGCTGTCGGGCGTGGGCCAGGATTTCGGCATCGGGCCTTACAACTTGACCCAGCCCATTCCGGCCGGTTGGACCGCGGCCTACGATCTGGCCGTCTGGCCGGACGGAGGGTTCAACCAGGCGGTCTCGCTGGCCTGCAGCGGCGCGCCCCAGCAATCCAGTTGCACGGTGACGCCCACCTCCACCACCCTCGACGGCCGAACCCATGCTGTGATCACCCTGCGCGTGCTGACTAGCGCCCCGGCGAGCGTGCCGCCTCGGGACGATCGGCCGCTGAGTCTACCGCTAGGCTGGCTGCTCGCGGCAGCGAGCATCCTGTTGCTCCTGCTGCTGATGTCTTCTATCGAGACTGGGCGCCGTACGACTCCGACGCTCAGGTTACGTCTTCTGACGTTCGCAGTCACGCTGTTGCTGATCGTCCTGCTTTGGGTTGGGTGCGGCGCGGGCAGCAGTTCGGTGATGTCGCCCCCGCCGACGGGAGGCACGCCCAGCGGAACCTATGTGGTCACGGTAACGGCCACATCGGGTCACCTATCCCATGCCATCACAGTGCAATTGACCGTGAAGTGAGCAGGAGGCGGGCCCGCTGGCACAGACCTTCGAGGTCCGCGACGGGCGTTTGGACGTCCTACTTCGTCGACGAAAAACCGCAGGGCCAAAAGCGGCCCTGCGCTACGACCACTGCCCATCATGCTCCTATTGAGCTCCGCATCATGTTGAGCAGGCCACCGCCTGTGGTGGCGCTACAAGCAACTGTCCCGACCCTCACCCACCGCCGTACGGCCCGCCGCCCGAAGGTCGCTTACGCTCCAGAGCTTCAGCGACGGAGCGCTCTGGGCCGCAGGGCGGTTCCCCCCTCCCAAGGGAGAGGGTTGTTTTCCCCTGACTTTTTGCCCTCTCCCAGCGGGAGAGGGTGGCGCGCCGCCGGCGCTTTTATCAGCCGGAGCGGGCCGGGTGAGGGTCCTCGATCACAAAGGCAGATCCTCTGCACCATATCCGCAAACATCAATAGAGGCCAAGATGGCGCGGTCGCCGTGGCTACCAGCGCTACTTCGAGCTTAGGCTATGTGAATAGCCTCTGCCTGGCGCCCGGGCCACGCCGCGGACTCCAAAGGTTACGGCTTGGTCAACCATGGGTCGCTGCCGGGTCAATGGACGGTAGCCGGAAAGTCTTGGATTGGTAATTTTCCCGGTATGTCTCTTTGATTTCACGTGAACGGCTCAGGAAGCGCGAAAAGCTCAAATCTGTAAACTCTTTGCACACTTTTGACCTCACTTGACCACACTCTAATCAAATAATAGATGGATTGATTCTAAAGGAGATACCTGATACGGTGCCAAGGCCAAGCGACGGGCGTGGATCGGGCGTTCTTTCGGCCTTAGCCCACCTCTCTCTGGCACGGATTGGGTCTGCGCATGAGGATCATCGACACGCACCAGCACCTCTGGGACCTGGACTTGTTCTCCTACGCCTGGCTCGAGACGGTGGAGCCGGGCAGCCTGGCCGCGGGCCGTCCGACGCTCAACCGGAGCCACCGCATGGCCGACTATCTTGCGGCCACGCAAGGACTTGGGGTGGAGAAGTCGGTTCACGTCGAGGCGGATGTCGACGAGCCCTACATGCTGGCCGAAACCCGGCATATTCTTGCACTTGCGGGCCAACCCGACAATCCGCTCGAAGGCGTGGTGGCCTGCGCGCGGCCCGAGACAAGCGGCTTCAGGGGGTATCTCGACCAGATTGCCGGCCATCCTAAACTCAAGGGCATCAGGCGGATCCTGCATACCCAGCCCGACGAACTCGGGCAAACCCAGACGTTCAAAGACCACCTGCGGAGCCTCGCTGGCTACGGCATCTCTTTTGATGTCTGCGTCTTAGCGCGGCAGTTGCCCATCGCAATCGAGCTGGTGCGGTATTGCCCCGAGGTGGCTTTCATCCTGGACCACTGTGGCGTCCCGGCGGTGAAGGATCGGGTGCTCGAGCCGTGGCGGTCGCATATCCGGGAGATCGCGGGCTTCCCCAACGTGGTCTGCAAGGTCTCGGGCCTGGTGGCTTATGCGAACCTTAACCGCTGGACGCCCAATGACTTGCGCCCCTACGTCGAGTACGTGATCGAATGCTTCGGCTGGGAGCGCGTCATGTTTGGCAGCGATTGGCCGGTCTGCACGCTCGCGGCCTCGTTCCGGCAGTGGGTGGAGGCGCTGTCGCTGATCACGGCCGATGCCGGGGAAGCAAATCGGTCCAAGCTGTTCCACGACAATGCGTTAAGGGTCTACAGGCTCGGCTAGGTGTGGGGTGAGGCCAAGATGAGGCGCGTGTCACCGGGAAGTAGGGGGCGGCAGAGATCGAGCGGGGAGGAGACGATGGGCGGAGGCAAAGTGAAACGATACGGCCAGATCATTACCCTGAAGCCCGGCGCCCGCGAGGAGTACGTCAAATACCACGCGGCCGTGTGGCCCGAAGTGCTTAAGACGATCTACGACTGCAACATCCGTAACTACACTATCTTCAAGAAAGAAAACCTCTTATGCGCTTATTTCGAGTACATCGGCGAGGACTACGCCGCCGACATGGCCAGGATGGCGGCCGACCCCAAAACGCAGGAGTGGTGGTCGATCATGGACCCCATGCAGCAGCCGGTTCCGGATGCGAGCCCGGGTGAATGGTGGTCGTCGATGGAGGAGGTCTTTCACACCGATTGAGGCGGGTAAGGCCGGTAAAGCCAACTAAAAAGGGGAGTAAGCCAGTCCCTTGGTCCGCTTGTCGACCAGGAGCTTCAGCACGGGGGTCTGATTATTGATCTCCACGGTCACGCTCACGGTTTGTGAGGCGGCGGTGGTGGACCGCAGGATCTCAAACTGGCCGATCTTGCCGTAGTCGCCCGACGGGCCCCAGTCGTGAAGGAAGTCGTCGTAACTGTAAGAAGGGCTTGGCTGCCAGAGTTGGTAGGCCGTCTTGTAGTCGCCGCGCTGCACGGTAGCCAGGAAGCGCGTGACGGCGCGCTCCTCGGGGTAGTCCCAGAAGTAGTAGGCGACGCCGCCAATAATAATCGCCAGCAGCACGGCGAGCAGGATATAGCGTCCGATCGGTCGCGAGGGCTTCGGTGGCTGGGCGTCGAGAAGCGACATGGCTTGAATCCGCGCCGGACCTGCCGTTCCTCAAAGATCGAACGCGGCCGACAACTCAATTGTAACCCACCCACGCCTCTCGATCAGCCTGTCTTTGCCGCGGGCCCAAGCGATCCGGGGCCGGATGTGAGGCGCGGACGGCAACACGGCGCGAGCCAGTCGACCGGCCGTTTGCTTGCCCTCAAGTTTTGCTCGGAGAAGTCCGACAAGAGTAATTGAGAGGCGGCTGGACAACGGCAATCAAAATCGGGGAGGACCCAACAGCGCCGGACACCCCGCCTCTCATAACCCGCTCTTGATTGTTGCTGCAGCCGGGGCGTAGCGAGCCTTACCTGCAAGGGCCCGGAGCTAGCCCCTGCGATTTGGAGATGGGCTGCTCCCCAAGGACAGGCGGGCAGGCCAGCCGGGGTCAGTGTCGCACCAGTCCGTCTCTACCTCGTCGAGCAGGCTGTTCAGCTCCAAGTCGTTTCGATAGCAAAGGATAAAGAGGTCCTCGTAGGCCCTCTGCGCCAGTTCTGCATTGCTGGACCGTTCGGCTTCGACGAACATGGCAAGAGTACGGGCGATATCTTCGCGCAGCCTGCCGGACCTGAGCGTAGTGGAAAGCCTCATCGTAACCTCCCACGTGAGTATCCTTCCTCTGCCTCGGGCAACCGATGTGACGCACGTCACAGAGCTCAGTGACACGGTTACGGGGTGGCGTTGTGCCCGCCAAGACGGTCAAACCGGATCTTGTGGGGACCACAAGCGAGGGCGGCCCCCGGCGCCCCGCCTGACTCGCAAACAGTGTCCCGTTCGGACGTACGAAGCGGGCCCGAAGAACAGCCTTCCAGTTAAGGGGCTGCACGCAGTAGGAGTGGCGGCACGCCAGGCACGAGGAGCCAAGTCAGCCTGGGGAGTCGCCTGCCACTTTCCATTGGGCCCGGAGGGCTTCAGAATACCTGCTGGGCCAAAGCATGACCTTCTCGTTGGCGCTCGGTTTGGGTCTGGTGATTCTGGCAGTTCCTGAGGCGAGATTCGACTCAGGGGTACCCGGAGCTCAATGAAATTTGACTTCTATTTTTGCCGAACGGTAGAATAAAACCTCCCTTGCTGAACCCGCGTCGGCTTTTGGGTAAAGGAGTGTCAGGAATGTACCCCGAAGATCAAGCCGGTTCTTCGCCCCAGGCGAGCGACGGCTTGGAGTCACCAACGGCGACTGCGGCCGAGCCCTCAACCGAAAGCGAAGCCCCTGTCGAATCCAGTGAAATCAGCGAGATGATGACGGCCATGCCGGAGGTGTCCGGCATTCCCGTCGGCCAACTGACCCAAGGAACTGTGGTCAAGGTGACCGACGCGGAAGTCATGGTGGACATCGGTCTGAAGAGCGAGGGCGCCATTCCACGCGCCGAGTTCTTGACCGAGGACGGCCAGCTTACGGTTGAGAGCGGTGCCATCGTCGACGTCATCATTGAGGATTACGACGAGCAGGAAGGAACCTTCACCGTCTCCCATCGCAAGGCGGCGATCCAGCGAGCCTGGCAGGATCTGGAAAGAGCCTCACGTGAAAATACCAACGTTAAGGGCCGCGTTCTTGAGCGCACCAAGGGTGGTTTGACGGTTTCGGTCTCCGGAGTACGTGCCTTCCTTCCTGCCTCTCAGGCGAGCCTGCGTCCCTTGCGCAATCCTGACTCCCTGATTGGGGAGGAGATCGAGTGCAAGGTCATCAAGCTAAACCAGTCTCGTAATAACGTCGTAGTAAGCCGAAAGGCCGCCCTCGAGGAAGAGACACACCAACGCAAGAGCGAACTGGCGGAACGCCTAGTCGAGGGCGCCGAGATCACCGGGAAGGTCAAAAACCTGACTAGCTATGGCGCCTTTGTGGACCTGGGGGGTATGGATGGCTTATTGCATGTGACGGATTTGGCCTGGGGACGCGTAGGACATCCCTCCGAGGTGCTGACGGTTGGGCAGGAGGTCCGGGTCAAGATTCTGAAATACGACCCCCAGAAGGAACGCATCTCGTTGGGCCTGAAGCAGCTCCTGCCGGACCCCTGGGAGCGCGTGGCAACCACCTACCGGCCTGGCGATCACCTGAAGGGCCGCATCGTCAGCCTGACGGACTACGGCGCTTTCTGCGAAATCGAACCTGGCGTCGAAGGGCTGATTCACGTCTCAGAGATGACATGGAGCCGGCACCACAAACATCCGTCGAAGCTTGTGAAGGTGGGCGACCAGGTGGAAGTCTCTGTCCTTGAAGTGAATCCGGCGCAGCGCCGCATCTCGCTGAGCTTACGACAAACCCTGGGCGACCCCTGGGCCACCCTGACCGAACGGATCGCGCCGGGCGCGGTGGTGGAAGGCCGCGTAAGAAACCTGGCTGACTATGGTGCCTTCGTTGAGGTTGAAGACGGAGTGGAAGGGCTGATCCACGTTTCGGACCTCTCTTGGACCAAGAGCATCAAGCACCCTTCTGAGATGCTGAAAAAGGGCCAGAAGATCCGCGCCGCCGTGGTCAGTATCGACCCGAAGCAGCGCCGCATCTCGCTCGGGCTGAAGCAGCTGGAGCCCGACATCTGGCAAGCGTTCTTTGATGAGACGGCGCTCGGAACCGTGCTGCCGGGCAAGGTGGTTCGGCTGGCGCAGTTCGGCGCTTTTGTCGAGCTGAGAGAGGGAATCGAGGGTCTCTGCCACGTCTCCGAGATGGGACAGGAGTACGCCCGTAACGGAAAGAGCCCTCTGAAGGTCGGGACTGAACTCCCCTTCCGCGTTATTAAGCTGAACCGCGAGGAGCGGAAGGTGGGACTGAGCTTGAAGGTTGTTGAGGAGCCCTTGGACGAGAAACCCAAGGCGGGCTCGTCAGCTTCGCGGGCAAATGCTTCTGTGCCCGAAGTCCCGGCATCCACCACCATGGGTGAGAAGATGGCCCAGGCGATCCGTGCCGCCAGAGTGAGCGGGGGTCGGCGGCAGCTCTTGCCGGCTGAATCGGCTCCTCCAGCAGCGCCCCCGGCAGGCCTAACCCCGATTCCCGCCACGGCAGCACCGCCAGAGCCGGGTGCCCAAAGTGCCGAAGTGCGCAGCGATTCCGCGGTCGAGGCGGCTGAGCTTCCTGCAACGAGGGAAGAGCCAGGGACGAAGGATCGTTCGGAGCCGAGTACCACGGAACTTGCTCCGGCTACTGACGCCGTGCCGGCCGCCGTTAGCGACGAGCCGGGCGCCAGCGGCACTCCCGGGGGTGAGATTCAGCGTCCCCTGGCAGAGCAACCGGGGGCGAGTCTGCCATCGGTACGCGCCGGGGACGGTACACCCGAAGCAGTAGCCGCGTTGTCTGCACCACGTGAGGAGCACTCCGCCCTGACCGAAGCCGCCGCCAGGGCACCTGTAGACTCTCCGGCTGAGGCGGAAGATCTACCCGCCGAGGCGCAGTCATGAGATGATGAGCCGGAGGCCCACGGGACGGCCTCCCCCAGACCCCAGGCCGGCGCCCCGGGAAAGAGGAAAAACCGGCGCGAGGAGTGAATGATGACGAAAGCCAATCTGGTAGACGAAGTCACGCAGGCAGTGGAGTTGAGCCGGAAGGATTCCGAGGCGGTCATCGACATTATTATCGAGAGTATCGTGAAGTCCCTGCGGGCTGGTGACAAGATCGAGATTCGAGGCTTCGGAAGCTTCCGCAGCCGTCAGCGCAAGGCACGCGTGGGCCGGAACCCCAAGACGGGAGAGCGGGTGGAGGTTCCACCCAAGACGGTGCCTTACTTCAAGCCCAGCAAAGAGCTGAAGGATCTGGTGAACGGGACCGGCGAGGCTGTGGCTCCGGCCGGACCCGTGATGTAGCTCAAAACGCCGGCTGGTGTCCAGGACTCCCGCGGGCGCGGGTGGGTCTGGATGCTGCTTCCGCTATCGCCACGACTCAACCCTGATGGACTATATTTGGAGCCCGTGGCGATTTCAGTACATGAGCGGCACGGCGCGGCGCGAAGGTTGTATCTTTTGCGAGATGACCCGAGCCGACCCTGCCCAGGATGAGGATCGGCTCATCCTTCACCGCGGACGCTTCAATCTGATCGTCCTCAACCTGTTCCCCTACACCAGTGGCCACGTCATGGTGGCTCCGTACCAGCACACGGCCAGCCTTGAAGGGCTCGACATCGATACGCTCGGCGAGATGATGGAGTTGGCGCGCGATCTCGAAATCACGCTTCGCGCCGCCTATGAGGCCCAGGGCTACAATATCGGTATGAACCTCGGCCGGGCCGCAGGTGCGGGCATCGCCGATCATCTCCATCTCCATGTCCTGCCACGCTGGAATGGCGACGCCAACTTCATGACCACGATCGGCGAATCGCGCGTCCTGCCTGAGGATCTGAGCACAAGTTACAGCAAGCTGGCGAGATTCTTTCCCAAGAGGCCGACAGGCTGACCGCCTGCTCCGGCGCCGCAGCCGGCGATGATGTTTGATGGCCCTGCAACTACAGCGCTCGGCGCCCTTTGATCGAAGCGAGGCCGCGAGCTTCGTGGTCGGGATGCCGGCGGCGGCGGCCGTTTTTGCCCTCTGGCCAGAACCCGATCCTCCACCGGGCACGCAGCCCTATCTTGGCCGGACAAGCAACCTGCGCCACCGCTTGGAACGTCTGTTGGCGAATCCGCGGCCCGGCCTGCGGCGCTTGAACCTCCAGGAGTTTACCCGCCGCGTCGACTACCAATGCGTGGGGTCGAGCTTTGAGGCGGCCTGGCTCGTCTACGAGCTGAACCGCGCCTACTATCCTGGAACTTACAAGAAGAGGCTTCGCTTGAAGCCACCCTCGCTGCTGAAGGTCAACCTCGACAACCGCTTTCCCCGCTGTTATGCAACTCGCCGCCTGGCGGGAGACGGCTCACTCTACTACGGCCCCTTCCCTTCCCGCACCGAGGCCGAGCGCTTTGCTGGGGAGTTCCTCGACCTGTTCAAGGTCCGGCGCTGCGTCGAGGACCTGGACCCGGACCCGAAGCATCCGGGATGCATTTACTCTCAGATGCGGATGTGCCTGGCCCCGTGCTACGGAGGCTGCACAGACGGCGAATACCAGCAGGAGGTCGCCCGGGCCGTCGAATTTTTGGACACGGAAGGAGCCTCACTCGTACGAGGGCTCGAGCGGGAGCGCGAATCCGCCTCCGAGAGGCTCGAGTTTGAGCAGGCCGCCCGCCTCCACGAGCGGCTCGACAAAGCGCAAGATGTGCTCCGTCGCCGGCCGGCTCTAGCCCGGAATCTGGCCGATCTGCACGCTCTCATCCTCGAACCTGGCGCCGAACCCAAGAGTGTAGCCTTCTTTCGGGTCCACGCCGGGAAACTGCTGGGGCCAGCATTCCTCTCCCTCGAAGAGAGAGTTGCCCAGCCGGCGCCGCTCGATCAGCGGATCCAGGCTGTTCTGGCGTCGCTCGCGCCTCCGGTAGAAAGCGACGGCCACGCGCGCTCGCTGCCCTCTTGGGAACATCTGGCGATTCTAGCCCGCTGGTATTACAGCAGCTTTCGCGACGGTGAGTTCGTTTTGCTCAACCGGGCAGGAGACGTGCCGCACGCGCGCCTGATCCGCCTCTGCCGCAAGCTCGCGTCACCCTGAGCTGAGCGAGCCGGTGCGGTCAGTCCGCCGGATAAAATCCCGCCGACGAGCCGACCCAGTCCAGGTTGCGGTTGTAATCGACTCCCATCATCTGACCGCGGCCCATGCGCAGGAGCAGCGCGCCGTGCCGGAGCTCGTCAAGCCACAGAAACATCACCCTCACTTCCACCTTGGTGGGGCCGCAGGGCGTCTCGATCAGAGGCTCAAACTCCATTCGCTCTTGCAGGATATACTCGGCGCGCCGATCGGCGGGAATGCCGGTTACCTGCTCGCGGGTCGGCCCAATCACCACGCCGAGGCCGGCGAACGAATAGAGCGGCTTGAGGACGTAGCGCTGCAGGTCGTCCGGCCAGGGATCGACGTCGCTCAGGAAGCAGGTTCGCGGCACAGCCGGATGGCGCAGGAAGGGAAGCGAAAACTTGCTGATCCGAAAGAACCAGCCAGGGTGATCGGCCCACTCCACCTCAAGCTCATCGCTTAGACGAAACGGCAGTGCTTTGCCCCTGCGCCCCAACTCGTCGAAGATCACCCGGTTGTAGATACGGTGGATCGGAACCTGCCGCCCGCCAGCTTGATAGAAGAGGCGCGTCCCCTTCGCAATCACGTCAAAGGCATTGACGATACGGACCCCGGTGATCTGGGCCGTCAGCAGGAAGTCCGGCAGCGTCTTCTGGTCGAAGGGGTCGATCTCGAGCAGAACCACGTTCTCGGGGTCATGATCCCCCACGATGGCGCGCTGCAGCAGACTCCAATACGACCGCACATCCAGCCCGGCCGGTAGAAAGCGAAGTCTGGAATCAAGCCCGTAGCTTCGCTGATACTCCTCCGCAATGGCGACTTGATAGGCGTACAGTGAGGGAAATCCTTGGATCTCAACCAGCTTGGGCTCGATCTCGCCATCCGGGCCCCGCACCAAGCCGAAGTCCACTTGGACAAACAGCGGATGCTCGGTGGCGCCAGGCATTCGAAATTCTGCCGGGACGGCGTCTTCAGAGCGCCGGCGATAATCCGGATTATCAACTAACTGGTGAACGAGCTCGACCCCGGCCGTCACCATCCGGTCGACGAGAGGCTTGGGGAAGAAGCAAGGCGTCTCACAATTGCGAAACTTGATGTGCGTGCCGCAGGCTCGCTCCAGGCCCTGGAGGAAGTCCTGGTATTTCGCAGGATTGAAGGTCGAGTTAAAGGGTTGCCGGAAAGACTGAATCATGACAACCGCGGTTCGCGGCCCCGCTTTCAAGAGTTGCAGAGTCTGAATTTCCCAGCCTGCTCCGCCTTACTCCACAGCCGGCAGATGCGGATGGAAGTCGGGGTAAACCGGACGCGGGAAGCTCGGCGCCGGGTTCTTCTTGAGTATCTCCAGGGCGGTCTCGACGGCCCTCTCAAGCTGGGGATCATGCCCCTCGCGCACGAGCTTCGGATCCTGCCATACCTCAATATCCGGCGCGATGCCGTGGTTCTCCACTTCCCAGGCGCCTTTGAGCCCGTAGATGGCCCAGCGCGGCGCCATCACGAAACCGCCATCCATCAGTTGCGGGTAGCCGCCGATGCCCACCAGACCTCCCCACGTCTTCGATCCAACCAACGGGCCAATGCCCATCTTGCGGAAGTACCAGGGCAGGGCGTCGCCTCCTGAGCCCGCAAATTGATTGATGATCATGACCTTGGGCCCGAAGATGGCTTCGGCCGGCGAAGGAAAGGACTCGCCCTCGCGTGTCATGACCCAGCTCAGCATGGGGCGGCGCAGATAGTCGACAATGTAGTCGGCGAGGTCGCCACCGTGATTGAAGCGCTCGTCGATAATGGCTCCTTCTTTGCCGACCTGAGAGAAGTAGTAGCGGTTGAAATTGGTGAAGCCGCCACTGGCCGTATCCGGCAGGTGAACGTAAGCGAGTTTCCCCCCGCTCAGCTCATCGACCTTGCGCCGGTTCCCTTCCACCCAGTCCAGGTGCCTCAGCTGCGATTCGTCGGGGATGGGCACCACCGTCGCGTCGCGTGAGCCGCTGCCATCGGGGTTGGGACCTACCCTGATCACTGTCACTTTGCCCGCAGTCTCCTGGAAGAAGCCGTAGAGGTTCTCGGAGGCGTGCAATTCCCGCCCATTTACGGCCAGCAGATACTCGCCGGCCTTAACGTTGACCCCTGGCTCGGTGAGCGGCGCGTGGAGCTGGGGATTCCAGTTCTCACCGTTGTAAACCTTGGCAAAGCGATAGCGGTCATTTTCCACCGTGTAGTCAGCTCCCAGCAGACCTACCTGCACCCGAGGTGGCTGGGGGTCCCCTCCGCCGAAAACGAACATATGACCCACCGACATGTAGCTGAGCATTTCGCGAAAGAGGTAAGTGAGATCACTGCGGCTGGCAACGCCATCGAGATAAGGCAAGAACTCTTTCTCCGCCTGCTGAAGGTTCAGACCGTGGTAGTGGGGATCGTAGAAGAAGTCGCGCTCGATGCGCCAGACCTCGTGGTACATCTGCTTCCATTCGGCACGCGGAACAATATACACTTCCATGTCGTCCGTCTTCAGCAGTGCCGCACCGCCTTCCGAGGGAGGCTTCTCGCCGGACGGAGGCTTGGCGGCCGCGGCGATATACCACTTTTTCTGCTGCTGGTATAGCATCTTTTCGCCGTCATAAGACAAAGAGAAGGAGGCGATGCCATCCAGTAGCTTGTCGGTCTTGCGTGTTTTCAGCTCGAAGCGTTGCAGCGTGAAAGGCGTCGGTCCGCTGTCTGGCGGGACCTGCGGAGCTTGCAGGAGATAGAGGACGCCTTCCTTTCCGGCCCGCATGCCCTGGTAGTTCTGCGCCGGAATCGGCAACGCGACGATCCGTTGCAGGATGTTCTCGAAATCGATGCTGACCTTCACCGGTGCCGCCTTTTTTCCCGCAACCTTGGACTTGTCTTCGTCGCCTTTCGAGCTTTCCGACGTGTCACCGGCGGATTGGTTGTCTGCGCCCGCTGTGCCTGAGTCGGACTTCTTGGCTTCTCCTCCTTTCTCTTCGTCGCTCTCAGGCGGAACGGGTGAGGACAGGTCCTTCCTCAACACCACGGCGTAAACACTGCGCGTCACTGGATGAGCCAGGCTCGTCATGTCCAGCCAGCCCGTGCTGAGTCCCACGTCCGTACTCGCCGTGAAGTACAGGTACTTTCCATTCCTGTCGAAATTGGGGTAGAGGACATCGCTCATCCCATCGGTGACGCGGGTGGCCTTTCCGCTGTCGAGCGAATAGACAAAGGCAGCGCGCATTTGGTTCGGAAGCTGCTTGGTGTAGGCCAGCCACCTGTTGTCGGGCGACCAGACCACGTCAAACTCGTGCAGTGGAGTGTCAAAAAGATCGGTGTCGACCTTCACCGGCGTGGGCTTTTCGAGATCCACATACCAGAGGTTCAGCCGTTTGTCGCTGTAGGCGATCTTCTTGCTGTCGGGCGACCAGGTGGGCGTGTAGAAGAAGGACGGCGGCGAGCCGAGGTCGATCTTCTTGACCGGACCCGTGCCGTTCTGGTCGCGGATATGCAGCGCGTACTCCCCTGACTCATCGGAGAAGTAAGCGATCGACTTTCCGTCCGGCGACCAGGCCGGGTCGCGATCTGCCACGGCAGGACTCTGGGTGAGGTTGCGGATGTCGCCCTTCTCCGCAGGCACCGTCAAGATCTCAGCGTGAGCCTCAAAGACCGCGCGCGCACCCGTGGGCGAGATTCCAGAATTCTGAATCTGGTTTTGAGCGGCGGTGGCAACTTTGACGAAGTGCGGCCGCACCTGAGGCATGTCGCCGGCGACGCGAACCTCGACGCGCCTCGACTGCCGCTGGGCAAGGTCGTAGAGATACAGGGAGCCGAACTGGTCGTAGACGATTGCGTCGGGCCCGCCCGAGGCCGACTTGATGTCGAAGCCATCGTTCTTGACCACTTGGCTTACTGCCTGAGTTCGGGTGTCGTAGGCAAAGAGGGTCACGGGACCATTGCGATCGGAGAGGAAGTACACCGTCTTATCGACCCACATCGGGTTTCGGTCGTTGGAGTTGTCGCGTGGAATTTTGACCACGCTCGAGTCTACCAGGTCCGCGATCCAGATGGCGGTCGTCTGCCCGCCCCGGTAACCTTTCCAATCGGGCTCCCATTGGAAGAAGGGCGAATAGGCCAGGTGAGTGCCGTCGGGCGAATAGGAGCCGTCCTCGGCCGTGGGCAGAGGAAGCTCGTGGGGCAGACCCCCTTCCGCGGGCACGGTGAAGAGCCGGTCAGAGTCCGTGGGGCTCTCGCGATGGGAGTTGAAGAGCACGCTCTTGCCGTCAGGGGTCCATGCGACGGCTACATCCGGCCCGGGATGATAGGTGAGGCGCCGCGGCTCGCCGCCGCTGGCCGGGACCACGTAGACATCGACGTTCCCATCGTAGTCGCCGGTGTAGGCGATCAGGCTGCCGTCGGGTGAGAAGATCGGACCCGAGAGCCGGTTCATGCCGGTCACCAGCCGCTCGGCCGCGCCGCCCGCGCGGCTCACAATCCAGATGTCCCCGCCGTAGGCGAAGGCGATCTGCGTCTTGCTCAAGGTTGGCGACTGGAGCAGCAAAGGATGATTCGCGGCCGAGCCTGAAACGCAGGTCGCGAGCAACAGGACGACGGCCCAAAGTGGTTTCGTCATCAAAAAGCCCCCCTTGTTCTTGCCTTTGAACTCAATCGAGCGTGAACCGTCCCCGCCGCATGATCTGGCGGTCGTCAGCCCAGATGTCAAACTCCGTTCCCACCACGTCGATGTGAGTCGATGAATACCAGTCAGCCCCGGTGTGATCGCCGTAAGGGTTTCCGAAGGCCATGTGAACGCCGGGCATCTTCTCGTCCTGCAGGATATGGCCGATCACATGATCGAGGGCGATGTTGGTACCGATGGCGAATTCACCCACCCGGTCGCTGTTCTCATCGGTATGCGTGTAGCGCCAGAAATCGTCCTCCAGCTCGCGATTCTTGGACACGGCCTCGATCAGCCGGCTCTTCTCAACCCGAAGACGCAGGGGTTCGGAGCGCAGATCGCCGAACTTGGTGCAGAGGTAGTCGCCCACCACCCCGTCGACCACAAAGATGCCGTTCACTTCCCCGGGGGTGGTAAAGACCTCACCCCCAGGCAGATTGCCCCATTTTTCTGGGCTGATCATGCCGCTGGTCTTGATCCACCGAAGCTGCGGGCTCAGCTGGGCCGTCACGTCGGTGCCGGCGGCGCTGCGGGCGCGGATCGTTCGGGCCGCACTGGCGATCTCTTTGACGCGTACGCTGATCTCGTCGACCTTGGCGTAGTCGGCGCGCATGCCCTCCATCATGATCTGGCGGTTGATGTTCACCATATGGGCGTGGCGGATGCGGCGCCGATTCACCACCTCGGTCATCTGCATGCGCGACCGCAGTTCGTTCTTCTGGGCCTGGGCGGCAAAGATACTCACCTGGCTGGTCTCGAGGTCCTCCAGAATTTCGCCCGGCATCTCGCTGAGCGGCCGCGGGGCCACATCTTCCAGCACCCACGCCCGGCACGGCGAGCCGACCGCCTCGACCTCCGCGGCCAGGATGGCGGCGATTGAGAGCGACTCCCGGTCCGTGATGAGGGTGACCTTTTCCGAAGGCTCGATTCGCAGGCAGACCCGCACCGCATTGTGCGACCCAAGCTGCAATTCGGGATCGAGCGTCAGATGCCGGAAGCGTTCGATCATGAATTCGCCTGTGCCTCGACGGGAGTCGGCTCAAACAGTCCCACCTCGGTCTCCTGGATGATGTAGTCGACAACCTGTTTCAGATCCTGTGTCTGCTCGAAGACCCGAAGCTGGCGGTCGGCGCCCGTGCCGCCGTCCAGGATCTCACGCACGTAGCCGGTCTCCTCGCGGCAGTCGAGCTCATCGACCACGTCATCGATAAAGTCCAGATACTCCTCGGCCAGCTGGCGGAACGGAACTTCCGTCTGCTTGCCGAAGTCGATCAGCTTGCCCTCGATTCCGTAACGGGCCGCGCGCCACTTGTTTTCCATGAGCAGCGCCCGCCGGTAGAGCCTGAAGCCCTGGTTGGCCGAATAAAGCTTGTACAGCTTGGCGACGGTGGCCTGGATCAGCGCCGCCAGGGCCGCAGTCTCGTCTAGACGCATGGGAACGTCACAGACGCGGAACTCCAGGGTGTCGAAGAAGGGATGCGGCCGGATGTCCCACCATATCTTCTTGGCGTTGTCGATACAGTGTGTTTTGATCAGCACCTGGATGAAGTTGTCGTATTCGCTCCGGCTCGGAAAGTAGTCGGGAATGTTGGTGCGCGGAAACTTGTCGAAGACCTTGCAGCGATAGGACTTCAATCCCGTGTTCATGCCGAGCCAGAAGGGCGAGTTGGTAGAGAGCGCCAAGATATGCGGCACAAAATACCGGGCGGCGTTCATCAGGTGGATGGCGGCTTCGCGATCCTCCACCCCGATGTGGACATGAAGCCCAAAGATGAGATTGGCGCGCGCCACCAGTTGCATGTCTTCCACGATGGTGCGGTAGCGCTCGTCCGGGTAGATCTCCTGCGACCGCCAGTCAGAAAAAGGATGGGTGGCAGCGGCGGCCACGCGCAGCCCGTTTGCTCGGGCTAGCGTCACCATCTCGCGACGGAGCTTGCGGATGTGCTCCTTGGCGTCTTTGATGTTCTGGCAGACGCCTGTGCCCACTTCCACCACCGACTGGTGCATCTCCGGCTTGACGAAATCCTCCTCCAGGAGGGTGTTCCCTTGCTCGAGGATGTGCGTCTGGACGTGCGAGCGCAGATCCCGGCTCACCGGATCGATCGTCTGGTACTCTTCCTCGATCCCGATCGTCAGCGAAATGCTCATGGTGCCCGCCTCCCTACGCGGAAAACCGTCGAAGGTCCTCGCCTTTCAAATTCGATCTCCAGCTCTCCCGCTCTCAACCTTGTGGCCTTGCCCAGACACCCTGTCCTGACGCCCAAGGCGCTACGCCCCCGGGGCAGCGCGGGCCATCTTCCCTCCCGACAGGAAGTGCGACCAATGATAGTCGACCTCCGGCCGCTCATCGCTCAGCGCCTTTTGGACGGCAAACTCCGCCACCGCGTTCACTACCCAGGCGAAGTTCTCAGGGCCGACGGAATGGTAATCCGCGTCCGGCGCCGGGTTGAGAAAATCGATGGCGTACGGAACCCCGCCCTGGACCGCGAACTCCACGGTGTTCAGGTCGTAGCCGAGCGCCCGGCAGAGCTTCAGACAGTCGTTGACCAGGCGCTCGTGCAAAGCCGGCTCGACCGGCGGCCCGTTCTTGACGTAGCGCTCGGCGTGCGGATTCCGGGGTTCGTAGGGCATCAACCGCACCTTCTCCTGGCCGATCACGTAGCAGCGGAAATACTGGTCGAAATCGATGGCCTGCTGCAGCGTCATGCAGAGGTCGCCCGTCTGGTCATAGGCGGCAAAGAATTCCTCGCGGGAGTTCACCTTGTAGACGCTCTTCCACCCGCCCCCGCTGAAGGGCTTGAGAAAGGCCGGAAACCCGATATGGTCGAACAGATCGTCCCAGTTAAGCGGGTAGATGAGGTTGCGCATCGACCGGTCGGTCGTTCCCGGCGGATGCTCCTTGTGAGGCAGGATTGCCGTGCGAGGGACCGCAACCCCGATGCGCTCGGCCAGGGCATAGTTGAAGAACTTGTCGTCGGCCGTCCACCAGAACGGATTGTTGATCACGATGGTGCCGTTCAGCACCGCGCTTTTGAGATAGGCACGGTAAAAATCAATGTCGTGCGAGATGCGGTCGATGATCACGCGGTAGCCGCTCGGCTGGTTGAGGCAAATGCCGCCGGTGAGCAGAAACTCAGCCGAGACGTCCGGCACCTTCATTTCGTTGATCCGGCTCACGAGCGCGCCGGGAAATGTGTTTTCCATACCAAAGAGAACGCCGATCTTGCGAGTCATGGCCGTCTGTCAACCCCTTGTGGCGAGCCCGAACCGTCCTCCTGGCACAGCGGCCGGCGCGCCGACGAAATGCCGGTCGGCGGTTCAAAAGCCCCAAATTGCTTCTTTTCCGAAGACGTCGAAGTAGCATTATAAGGCACTCCGTGGTGTTGTGCGGCCCTCCCCTGTTCGCGGGCCGGCCGGCAGCCGGTCTAAGCCACCCGGCCTGGCAGCCTAATTCAGTAGGCCGCGCAGAGGACGTCGTCCGACGCCGGGACGTACGCATTCACGGGGCGTGCAGCGAGCGAGCGCTGCAGGGTTGAGGCGGTGGCGTCGTCACAGAGCGGATCGGAAGGCTGGTGATCGAACCGGACGAGAGGGACCGCTTCAGGCTTCCCGGTGAGATCGTGAGCCGGGGCCAGAGTTGAGGCTGAGGCTGCCGTCCCCGGCAGATTGCGGTTGGTCCGGGCCTCGACGGCAGATCGCAGCCGGACCGACTGCGCCGGCGTAAAGTGCAGGGTCCGCTGGCCCGCCCGCAGCAGGTCCTCCCGCGCCCACTGGGCCCGCATAATCCCCTCGGCCGAGTGACTGTGCGGCCCGAGCAGCATGTGCCCGATCTCGTGGACCAGGACGCAACCCAGCATCAGGTAGCGATCCGCTTCAAGCTCGCCGGCTGCGTCGGCCACGGCCGGGTAAAAGATCCCTGCGTATTGCCCGCCCCCGCCGCTCTCGATAGAGGCGTAGCCCAGTGTGTCCCCCGGCAGGCCCCGCGACGGCTGCTGCCGGGCGATGCGGACGTAGAGCGCAGCGGGGTCCAAGGGCGGCCGGCAGGCCGGCGAGTTGAGCCGTGACACCGGAGCCAGAAGACAGTCGATAAACTGGGCCGTCAAGCCCGACCGGCGGAGTATGTAAGCCGCTTCCGCTTCGGCGCCGGCGCGCACTTTCGCCGGGACCCCCGCGTAGTCGAACACCAGCACCGTGAGGCGGTCGGGGGATGTGGCGCCCGGCAGCCCGTCACGAGGGGCCGCGGCTCGCAGGAGGCCGGCTCTCAGCTTGACCAGGCCGGTCCAGCGGCCGTGCTGGGCCCGAACGCGGAGCGGAAGCAGCGAAAAAACCAGGAAGCACAGGATGGCGCCGAGCCAAAAGCGGCTGGACGCCCGGCGGGCGTCTGAAGGATCCACGGGCGGAGCTCATTTCTTCCTCCGGCCTGACTCTGCCCTCCGGCAGGATTCATGCCTCCGGCCCGTTCGAAAACCATTACGTTCGACGCTATCCGGAAGTTTCCGTTAGTGGGTTGCGGTCCATCAAATTTACTGATGGGATCGATAAATCTCTTTCAGATGCGGGAGCGCATCTCGACCATCCCGCCGGGCGCGACGGATTTCACCGCCGAGGACCCCGAGCAGATAGCGCAGGGCGCGCCGTTAGCCTTTAGCCCGGCGGCTTTTCGATTTCGTTCCAGGGGCGACCGCACAACATTGGAAGGCGCGGTGGTTCGACAGCTATATTGTTTGCGACGGAAGAACCGCAAGGCTCAGAGCGAGCCCCTTTCTTGATGGTGCTGCCGAGGCCTGTGCTTGTTGACTCCGATGGGTTATGCTACGGGGACAGGGAGGGGAGCGCTATGCACAAGCTCAAGATCGTCATCGCGGCAGGATCCCTGGTCGTCCTGCTAGGGCTCGTGGGCCTGGCCGCCCAAACGGGCGGCTCCCAGAGCACGCTTGTCAAGCTCCAGAACGCGCAAGGCCAGAGCGTGGGAACGGCGACGCTTTCGCCGGCCGCCAACGGAGTCCAGATTCAGCTCGATCTCACTGGTCTGCCTCCCGGCATACACGCCATTCACGTCCACCAGGTGGCCAAGTGCGAAGGGCCGGACTTCAAATCGGCCGGCGGACACCTCAACCCCGACGGGAAGCATCACGGCCTCGAGAATCCGGCGGGACCGCATGCCGGGGACCTGCCGAACTTTGAAGTGGCCGCCGATGGTACGGCGCGCACGACAATTACAGCGGCCAACCTGACGCTGGGCGCCGATCCGCATTCGGTCTTCAGCAACGGCGGCACCGCTCTGGTGATTCACGCCAAGGCGGATGACATGAAGAGCGATCCGGCCGGCAACGCCGGGGACCGCATCGCCTGCGGCGTGATCCAACCCCAATGAACTCCGGGCCTCACAAGGGATTACATCGATCCGGGTCGACGCCTTTCATTGTGCTCCTCGAGCTGGACACTCGGGCGCAGAAAGCTCCCCCCCGGCATTCTTGTCCTCGATTGCTAGGAATAGCTCGCCGCCGAGCGCATGGAGAGCATCGAAAGGACGCTTATGTCCTTGCGTTTAGAGCGTTTGACCGTGCTGCTTGAGCAATTGGTCATAGATCTGGCTGTAGATCTTTTGGCCCTCAAGCGCAATCGTCCCGATAACCTCGTTGACGGCCTTGTCATCACCCGCAAAGTAGGCGTCTGCGAGCTTATCTTCCGACATCGTGTTCTGGGTGAAGAGCCGCTCGATTGTGTAATGCTCTGCCGGGTAATGAGCGGAGCGGTCGACGGTTGGGTGGGCCTTACGGGTGAAGTATTCGGTAGGTCCCTCGTAGAGCAGCTTATGTGGCTTGCTGGCCTTAGTGAAGGGTATCGATGTGGAGAGATGCAGAAACTCGTGGGTGATGGTCCCCAGCGTTCCAGTGTCCTGATTAACAAAAATGCGCCGCTTCGCCAGAGAGTCCTTATCCATAAGGTCGTCAACCGTGAATCCCGTACACTGCTGTGCATTTTGCGAGTATCCGAGGCCAAGATCCTGCAATGTATATGTCTGAAGCCAGTTTGCGTTGGCTACAAGCCTGACCAGCATTTGCAGGCTGGGTTTGTCGGGGCTACTCGTCATAACGCCACCCAGCCCCTTCTTCTCCATGCCGTACTTAGTTTGAATGGTGCTGAGCAGTTGGTTGGTCTCGACCGGGAGCTTTGAGCGGTACGCGCCCAAAACGACTCCCAGAGCTTGCAGAGCATTATCGTGATCTAGAGGCATAGGCTCCTTTCCAGAACAAGGGAGGAATATCGATATCCTTGTTCGCTGTCGGCTCCCCACAGCGGAGTCTTGCAGTACCCTTAATTTATATTAAGCATCTCGACAAGTCAACGACGACAACTTGCTCCGGATCATCCATCTGGTTGACAGGCGCAAAGTCGGTGTCGGAAAGGAGATTCTATGATGAGGACCACGTTCGTGTTTGTGGGAAACCTTTTGCTGGTTCTTTGCTTGATCCCGTTCGCCGCTCTGTCCGCACAAGGCCAAGATGTGCCGGGGCAGCGAGGCGACCCCGCTCTACAGGAGATCGACGGTTCGTTGGCCACCGCACCCAGCGTTCTGAGCGAAAAGGTGCTCTACAGCTTCGGTGGGAAGCCGGACGGGTCAAGTCCCGTGTCCCCATTGGTCCGGGACTCGGCGGGCGACCTCTATGGCACCACCTACTACGGCGGCGCTTCCAACCTGGGAGCAATGTTCAAGCTGGACACGACCGGCAAAGAGACCGTGCTCTACAGCTTCCCCGGGGGGGCGGACGGAGAAAGGCCAAGCGCAGGTTTGGTGCGGGATGCGGCAGGCAACCTCTATGGTACTGCCGATTACGGCGGCAACACGGCGTGCGCCTCCGGGTGCGGGGTCGTATTCAAACTGGACACGGCCAGCAACTACACCGTGCTACACAGCTTTGCCGGGTATCCGACAGACGGGGCGTTGCCTCGAGGTTTGATCCGGGACGGTCGAGGCAATCTTTACGGCACCACCTACCAGGGCGGCACTGGCAGCTGCGGCAAGGTCGGGTGCGGGGTAATCTTCAAGCTCGACACCGCCGGAACCGAAACCATACTGTACAACTTTGCGGGCTTCCCGTCGGACGGAGCAGGTCCAGAGGGCGTCTTGACCGTGGACGCGTCGGGCAACTTCTATGGCCTCACGTCGAGCGGCGGCACCCTCTGTAGCACCTGCGGAACGGTGTACGAGCTGGACACGGCCGGCAAGGAGACCGTGCTCTACAGCTTCGGCGGCGGGGCGGACGGCAGCGTTCCCCACGGCGGATTGCTCCGGGACTCGTCGGGCAACCTTTACGGCACCGCCTACAGCGGCGGCAGCTTCAGCGGCAGCCTGTGCTCGACGGCCGGCTGTGGTGTGGTCTTCAGGGTGGCCCCTTCCGGAACGGAGACCGTGCTCTACACATTCACTGGCGGGGCGGACGGGGCCAATCCCCGGGCCTATTTGCTCCGGGACTCGTCGGGCAATTTCTACGGCACCACCTTCTATGGCGGTAGCTTCAGCGGCAGTCAGTGCTCGACGAGCGGATGCGGCGTGGTCTTCAGGGTGGCCCTGGCCGGAAAGGAGATTGTGCTGCACAGCTTCACCGGCGGGGCGGACGGGGCAAATCCGCGGGCCGGTTTGATCCGGGACTCGTCGGGTAACGTTTACGGCACGGCCGAGCACGGCGGAGCTAGCAGCAAGGGAACGGTGTTCGAGGTAAACCATGCCATCTTGATGCCAGCGGACGTCGATGGACCGTAATCCCACCCGGCGCTGCGGCTTTTCGATTTCCTTCCCAAGGCCACCGCGCGACCTTGGAGGGCGCACAACTAGCGAGCCGGTAGCCCGGCGCGGCAGAGCGGCCCTCAAAAGCTACTTGACGAGGCTCGATCAGTATGCTACACGAGAGTCGTGGCACTAGGCGATGACCTCGATGGCGTCAAGACTGAGTCCGGCAGCGTGTCGCTTTGGAGAGGGCTTCACGGTCCGGAGCTTAGTCCAAGGGGTATCGGGTAGCGACGGTGAAAAAATACGAACGAAGCCGTCATCTTATTGAAAACAAAGCGCTTCTATTTTTGGAATCGACCCGATCCCGTCAAGTGGTTGAAACTAAGCCTCTTAGGAGGCTTATCCCGTCAGGTTGTTGAAACAACAGATGGTTAGCTCATTTCTGACCACAATTCTTCGCCCCAGCGACAGCTTTTCGTTCATTTCTTCGGGCCATTTTGCGATACTTGGACGGTGTGCCGGGAGGCATTCTGGACGACCCGGACCTGCCTGGAATGAGCGCGATTCGATGATTGTGGCATCGCGCAGCGTCTTGTGCCTTGCTCCTGGCGGCGAGGGGCTGTGGGGCGAGGGGTCTGGGCTAGGAAGGTGATATGGCAGCGTCGGTCTGGAAAGGCTACCTGACCTTCGGGTTAATCTCGATCCCCATCCGGCTGTTCTCGGCGGCGCGCAGCGAGACCATCCACTTCAATCAGCTCCACAGCGTATGTCACAGCCGCATCAAGCAGCCGCAGTACTGCCCCACCTGCCAGCGGCAGGTCGAGCGGTCCGAGATCGTGAAGGGCTACGAGTACGAAAAGGACCAGTATGTACTGGTCGAAGAAGAAGAGATCAAGAAGATCGCACCGCCGTCCGCCCGCACCATGGAGATTCAGGAGTTCGTCGATCTCAAGGACATCGATCCGCTCTACTACGAAACCTCGTACTTCGCCGTGCCGGAGGACCCGGGGCGCAAGCCCTACCAACTGCTGGTCCAGACCATGGAGGAGTCGGGGCGGGCCGCCATCGCCAAAGTCGCTATGCATCAGCGCGAATACACGGTGATCGTCCGGCCGCGGGCCCACGGCTTGACGCTCCATACCATGTATCACGCCGACGAGGTGCGCGAGGTGCCCGAGTACGGCAGCACCAGCGACGTGGTGGTGAAGCCCGAGGAAGTCAAGCTGGCGAAGCAACTGGTGGACAGCCTCAGCGGAGAGTTCGATCCCAAGAAGTACCAGGATGATTACCAGGTCCGGCTGAAGGCGCTGGTGGACGCCAAGCTCCAGGGGCGCGAGATCGCCACCGCCGCCGAGGCGCCGCTGGCCCCCGTGATCGACATGATGGAAGCGCTCAAGCGCAGCCTGGCCGCGCGCGAAGCCGCCGCCCCCAAAAAGCCCCCGGCACGGGCTCAAGCTGCGCCGCCGGTGGCAGCCGCCGGAGAGAAGCGCGCCTCGCGCAAAGTGGCCAAGGGATGATTTCGAGCCTCCTGCAGGGGGCTAGGGCAGCAAACAAGTCATGACTCCGCTCGAGCAGTTCAGCCGCCGCGACGTGCTCCGGATCGTGGGCATCACCGGACGGCAACTCAGCCATTGGGAACGGCTCCGCCTGGTGGAACCCCATTCCGAGGACCGTGCCGCTTATAACTTCCGCGACCTGATCCGCCTTCGCACCGTCAAGCAATTGACCGGCCAGCGCGTTCCCGCCGGGCGCCTGCGGCTGGCCCTGGACGCCGTCCGGCGGCAGTGGCCCGCCCAGAGCCCGGCCGACTTCAGCGAACTGCGGCTGGTGCCGGCGGCCGGCGGCCGGGTCACGGTCCAGTACCAGGGCACCTCCATCGAGCCGGTCACCGGCCAGTTGCTGCTGGACTTCGGAGACGAGCCGGGAACGGCGAAGGTCCGGCCCATGCCAGAGCGCAGCCTGGAGGACTGGCTGCTGGTGGCGCTCGATTGCGAGGGCGACTCCTCGCTGCGGCGCCAGGCGATCGACGCTTACCGCAACATCGTGGAGAGGGCGCCGGGGTGGCTGGAACCGAAGCTCAACCTGGGAACGCTCTACTACGAGGACGGCGACTGGCAGGCCGCCGCCGAGCAGTTCCGGCGTGCGGTGGAGATCGCGCCCGGCAATCCGCTGGCGCACTTTAACCTGGGGAGCGTGCTCGATGATCTGGGCGAGTCGCGGACGGCCGCCCAGCACCTGGAAGAAGCTCTGAAGCTGGCGCCGGGTTTTGCCGACGCGCACTATAATCTGGCCCGCATCTACGAAAAGCTGGGGGACGCGGTCAAGGCCCGCCGGCACTGGAAGCGCTACCTGGAACTCGACCCTTCCAGCCAGTGGGCGGAATACGCGCGCCAGCGGTTGCAAGACCTGGATCGCATGGCCGCCGCCCACCCTTTCCTGCGCATGCCCTCCTAGACTAGACTACTTATGTAGCCTAAGTTAGAACCGCTCGCTGTCCAAAAGAAGCGTCACCGGCCCGTCGTTCACCAGCTCCACCTCCATCATCGCTTGAAACTGCCCGGTCTCGACCCTGACCCCGAAGCCGCGCAACTGCTCGATAAAGCGCTCGTAGAGGCGCCGCGCCACCTCCGGAGCCGCCGCGCGGTCGAAGCTCGGGCGCCGGCCCTTGCGGCAGTCTCCGTACAGGGTGAATTGCGAAACACACAGGATCGCAGCCGCAGGCGCCAGGTCCAGCAGCGAACGATTCATGCGGCCTTCGGCGTCGCTGAAGACGCGCAGGTTGACGATCTTCTCCGCAAGGTAAGCGCCTGCCTCTTCGCGGTCATCCTTGGCGATCCCTACCAGAACCACCAACCCGTCGCCGATGCTGCCGACCGCCGCGCCGTCCACGCGAACTTCGGCCCGCGTCACTCTCTGCACGACCACGCGCATGGCTTCGAGATTACAACAGAGGACGCGCGCCGGAAAGCGCTGGTGCCCACGGCCGCAGAGATCCCTTCCCATTCGAGACGCGGAAGGCATATGCTGGCTCCATATGATGCCATGGCGAATCTGGGGTCTGGCCGCCATTCTGGCCGTGAGTTCCGCCGCTCTTTCTCGATCCCAGCAAGCAAATCAAACCGAGATCCGGAAGTACTCGACCGACGCGGAGAACGCCATGGCGGCGAAAGATCTGCCTGCAGCCGCGGCGGCTCTGGAAAAGCTCGCGACCCTGACGCCGGCGGCTGCGCAGGTCCATGCCAACCTCGGGCTGGTTTACTACATGCAGAATCGCTACACCGAGGCCATCGCCGCTTTCCGGAAGGCGGCGCGTCTCAATTCGGCGCTGCCCAAGGTGAACGCAATGTTGGGCATTTGCTTGACCGAAACGGGACAGTATCAGGAAGCGGCGAAGCTGCTCGGACCCGCGTTCCGCGCCTCGGCGGGCGACCCGATGGGGAAGGTGGTCGGCCTGGATCTGCTGCGAGCCCTGCGGGAACTGGAGGATTATCCTCAGGCCGACGAGGTGTCCGCCGAGTTGCTGCGCCGCTACCCTGATGACGCCGAGGTCCTCTACAATGCCTCGCGCTTGCATGGCGAACAGTCGTTAAGCCTCATGCTGCGGCTGATGAAATCCGATCCCCAGTCGCCCTGGCTGCCGTTCGCCCTCGGCCAGATCAACGAAGATGAAAGTCAGTACGACGCGGCCATCACGGAGTACCGTCTGGCCCTGAAGATCGACCCTCGCTTTCCTGGCGCACACTTGAGCCTGGGCCGAGTCCTTTTGCTCAGCTCGAGTGCGCCCGAAACTGCGGAAGAGGCCTTGCAGGAGTTCCGAAGTGAACTGGAGATCGACCCTCAGAACGCACGGGCCGAATACGAAATCGGTGAGGTCTATCGAAAGCGCGCCGAGCTTGCGGAGGCGCTACGGCATTTCCTGAAGGCGACGGACCTGCAGCCCGACTTCGAAGAAGCCCAGATCGCTCTCGCCCGGACCTTGATCAATCTCAACCGGCCCAAGGAAGCGATCCCGCACCTGCTGGTCGCCACCCGGCTGAAGCCGGCCAACGAGGTCTCACATTTCTTGCTGGCCAGCGCCTATGGCCAGACCGGCGACCTCGCGGGTCAGCAAAAGGAGACGGCGCTCTACCAGCAGTACCACGTCCGGCCCTATGCCGCCGGGACCCAAGGCCAATTTCAGCTTCCCCCGGGACTAAGCTCCCCCGAGGTGACACCGCAGACTCTGGACCCCGGCGCCGGAAAAGCACCGCAATAAGGAGCGCTCCAGACCCGCAGCGCAATCACTCAACTTCCCCAGATCTCTAAGGTCACCACGTCATTCTGGCTCCGAACTGGAACTGCCGCATCGGAACAATGATATTTGTAATCACCCCGGCAGTAGAGTCGTTCGCGGTGCCGTCCGGGTTGGACTTGTTGGTGCTGTTGAACAGGTTGAACGACTCGAAGCGCAACTGAAGGGCAAGGTTCTCCTTGAGGGTGAATTGCTTCCAAAAGGCCCAGTTGGCGCCGAAGAAGTGCGGCCCGACAATGACCCTGTCGTAGTTCCCGAAGTTATAGGGCGCCGGATTGGCAAAGGCCGCAGGGTTATACCATCGGCCGGCGGGGATGTTCTGCGACGGGTTCCCGACCTGGTCAGGCCGCTGGCCAAAGTTGCTATTCAGCGAGCTCGCATCACTCCAACTAATATAGGTCGGCAAGCCGCTCATCAGCGTGGTGATACCGTTGAATACCCATCCTCCCAGCACCGCCTGTTTGACCCCCGATGCGCCCGATCCCCAATGCTGGCCCTTTCCAAAGGGCAGGTTCCATTGGTGCGACACGTTCCAGACGATGGCACGGCTGTTGTAGTCGGGCGCGCGGGAGGCCGCGCGATCGTATGGGTTCTGCGGGCCCGTGGCGAAGCCTCCATACGGAAGGGTTAGCGCCTTGGACCAAGCAAACGATGAGTGGATTGAATAGTCGTTCGTGAATCGCTTGTCGACCGCCACTTGCAGGCCGTTATAGCCCGAGCTGATGCAGTTGCAGCGCTCACCGATCCCTGTCCAGTCGATCCCCAGGGATTGGTACAGGGGCTCCCGGGGGGTCAGAGGACCTGGACCGGGAACGGGTGCATTCAGGTCCCAGGAGCCATAGTTGTGCCGCCCCACGTTCCCGACGTAAGCCGCTGAGAGACTCAGGTTAGGCTTCAGCTCCTGCTGCACCGTGAAGTTCCACGAGTCGACGTAAGGCGTCGGGTTGTTGAAGGGTACCGCAAAGGCGCCGAGCCCCGGCACACTCAGGATGGGGATCAAGCCATTGGAAGGGAATGTCGGCAGCGGCGCCGGCGGAAGCGGGACATTGGGGTTCATCACGTAGCTGTTCGACTGCCCCGGGAACATAATCGGGAAGTAATTGCTAGGCTGGCTGATGTCTTGACGGGTTTGCACCGGATAGCTGCAGCACATGGTGCCGAAGATGCCGCCGCCATACTGGGCGGAGAAATAAGCGCGGCCAAATCCACCGCGCACCACGGTCTTGCTAAGCACCCGGTACGCAAATCCCAGACGAGGTTCAAAATTCTTGTAGTTCGGGTTCACATTTTCGCTACAGCTCACCTGCCCCAAACAGCCCAGCACCAGGTTCCCACCGACGGGATCAAAATTGACGCCGCCGCCTGGGAAAGCAGGCGTCGAGGGCCCGATGTAGTCGTATCGGACCCCAAGGTTAAGGGTCAGCTTCGGTGTGGCGCGCCAGTCGTCTTCGAAGTAGGGCGACACTCTCCAGTCGCGCTCGGCCGGTAATTGGCTGAAGACCGCGCGGTCAAAATACGAGGGCGTACCCAGCAGAAACGTGCCCATTCCCAAGCCGGTGCCGGAGATGCCGTTGTCGCTGGTGATGTCCTGGCTGAACTGGAAGTTTCCGCGCGAACTCTCGTTAACGGTCAGGAAGTTCTCGCGTTCCCGAATGACGTCGATGCCCCACCGCAGTTGGTGCACGCCTTGCATCTTGTTCCAGTTGCTGTCCCACTCGAAGGTGGTGTCGTAGTTCAATCTCGGCAGTCCCTGGCCTGAGGGATCGCCCATGGTGAATTTCCCCACCGGACCGCTGACCGTGATGCCGGCCAGACCTTGATAGAGGGCGTCGTCGGTGTTGATTCCAAGAATGCCGACTTGATCGTCCGTTTTGTGCCCCACGTCGTATTGATATCCGGTCAAAGCGAACCGCGTAATCCCGAAGCGGAATTCCGCCACCAGCGTGGGACTGAAGGTATGGGTGAAGTTTAACGCCCCAAGCTGGTTTCGATAGTTGGCCAGCTCACCTTCACTGCCAATCGCCGAAGGCCCCCCGGCCAGCCCGAAAACGGCTGGATCATCGAGCAGGGCATTCATCAGGGAGTAGCGAAAGAACAGGCGGTTGTTGTCGGTCATATTGTAGTCGACACGGCCGTCCCACTGGTTGGTGTGAAAGTGTCCGGGAACCACAGCCGAAAAGTTGTTGTCGGTCAGGTTCTGATTCAGGGCGCCATGCCCGAGATTCTGGTTCAACAGAGCCATGAGATTACTGCTGACAGGGTTGATCACGCTCGCCGGGATCATGTTTGGGACGCCCCCGACGGTGAATGCCTGCCTGCCTGACCCGTCAGGATTTCCCGTCGCGGGGTTAAAGACCATGTTCTGCTGCGCTTGAATCATTCCGCCTTCGGTGGTGGGAACCATGAGGGGCGACGTCAACGATCCGCCGCAAACCCCGTTCGAGCCTGGATTGGCAGGATCAGAACAGAGCTTCGACCCCAGAGCTGAGGTCAGGTTTCCATTCTGGAAGGGTGTGATGGGAGCCGTTAAGAGAAAGGCTGAGCTCTGTGCCGTGTAGTATCCCTGGTAGTCGGCGAAGAAGAACAGTTTGTCTTTCTTGATCGGGCCGCCGATGCTGCCACCAAAGGTATTCTCGTTGTATGGCGAAGGTCCCGTTCCTAACCCGTTGGGTCCCGTTCCCGGGATCTTCTCGGTGTAGGGATTGGCAGCGAACGTCGCCTTGTTCCGGTTGAACTCGTAGAGGCTGCCGTGAAACGAATTCGTGCCGCTCTTGGTGGAGTACTGGACCACCATGCCTGCCACCTGCCCCAGTTCGGCGTCATAGTTCGCCGTCGTAACCTTCATCTCCTGGATGCCGTCCGCCGGAGGAACCAGGATCTGGTAACCGCTGAGGCCGGTCTGGGTATCGCTGATGCCATCCAGTTGGTAATTATTGACGCCCCAAAACTGCCCGTTCGCCGTCGCCTCAAAACCTCCCGCCGGCTGCTCGGAGACCCCCTGCTGATAGCTGTTCTGAGTCACTCCCGGCGCCAGAACCACCAGTGAGGAGACGTTGCGGCTGAGGGTGGGCAAGGACTCTACCGCGTGGGCCGGCAAGGTGGCGCTGACGTCCGCCTTCTGTAGATTCAGCACCGGCGGCGCGCCCGATACCGTCACCTCCTGGGTTGTTTCACCCACCTTCAGCTGGGCATCGACCGTCACGGTCGAGTCCACGCTCAGAACCACGTTCTCGCGAACGAACTTCTGAAACCCTGGAGCCGTGACGGTGAGCGTGTACGTTCCCGGAATCAGATTTGTAAAGATATACAGGCCCGAGGTCTCCGCCGTGCGCTCAGTCGAGACGCCGGTCTGTATATTGGTGGCCGTGGCTTTGGCCCCCGGGATGGCACCGCCCGACTGATCGGTAGCATAACCCGTAATCGTTCCTGACACCTGTTGATTGAAGGCTGTGCTAGGCCAAAGGGTCATGAGCGCCAAAAGCAGCACAAGCGTCCATCGGGTCCCTAACCTGCCGCCACCGATTTGGCGCCATAAACTGACCATGGTCATTTGCAGTCCCTCCTCACTGAAGGTGGATCGCCTTGCCGGAAAGCAAGCTGACCGCGCCTTGGTCGCCGATGAGGTCTCTCCCCCGCTACTTTTCACGGCCGTTCGCGTTAACGTTCCCAATGAAATACCTTTCCACAGCTATTAGTCAAGCAAATAGTTTATCCGGATTATGCTGTCCTAAGGGGTCCAGACCTTGGGTCTACTCTTTCTCGTCAAAATCGCCTCACTAATTCTAAAAGACTTATCTGGTCAAGGTCTGGGTTCGCGTGGGTTTGTTTGGGTTTGTTTTGGGTTTGTTTTTTGATGATTGTGTTGATTCTACATAACTTATTGGGTTTGTTTTTCAATTGACCTGGGGGTAGAGGGCCCCCACCCTTCCAAGCAACCTCGACGGGGACCCTGCCGCCTCTCTGAACTCCGCTCCGCGCCGGTTCTGAAATCCGCGCCGAGCGGGCGAGAAGAGGCGCAGGCCCTGATGCCGGGATTGAACGCAAGCTCGAAGGCAGCAGTCTGGCCGATGAGTTGACTCCATAGGGGTGCTAACCAAACAAGATTCATTGCTACCTCAAATCCGCAAGGGCGGCGTCATCCCTAGGGCGGTTGCTCGACACCTGTGGAACTTGGATGGACCGCTCGCCTACTCTGTGCATATACCAAGCCTCGCGGGGGTGAGGGGCAATCGGTCGCCATTTCAGGCGCCGCTCAATAAGGCAAGGCACACAAGCTTTGCCTTCTCATTTAATTGATCAGCTATTTACTTTACAACACACTCAGCGACATGTCAACAGGCATTCGGTGGTGGCATCCGCTCTCTATAAGGCGCCTGAGGGGCTCGGCGGGCGAGCTAAGGACACTGGGAGCAAGGATGCAGGTTACGGATTGGAGGGTCGACAATGGCCAGTACCCTACCCAGCCCGCCAAGCCAAGATCGGCTTGGCGGTGGAAGGGTGCCTTCGGCCTTTAGAACGCAGGAGGGTCCACCCACGGCCTGTACGAACGGATGGACTTACTCGAGGGCCTTACGGTTGGCCTTTGCCCAGTCGCTATCGCGGTCGACGGCTTTCATGGTGTCACTCCCGCAAGGGCATTTGCCTTCCTTATTCGACATCGCCATGCAAGGACACGACTTCGTTCCCATGCAAGCGCAGACGTAGACGGTTTTTTCAGCCGCAGAGCTGGCCTGCCGTGCTGATCCGAGTCGAACCAATCCTAGGCCTAGCACCAGCAGCGCACAAACAATTGTGCCGCACACCCAGCCAGTTTTACGCGACATTGGCCCTGCCCTCCTTAAGAATGGATTTCACACACGCTATGCTAAGCCGCCGCTTTCGGCGAGTCAATACTTGCTGAGGCCAGGGGAAAACTCCCGGGGCGGATTCTTGCCGACGCGAATCCTGACGGGGCGGTTGGTGCGCGCCTCGAACCGCACCCCGCCGCCCGCGAAATCCACGTGACGAATCTCGACCGGTCCGTTCGCCGAGAACAACAATTGGCCGTCTTTCACGACCTCCAACCCATCCGGCGATTGCGTGACGTCATAAAGGGAGCCGCTGACAAAATAGCGCTTGATGGCGGTGGGCGCCACGGGCTCGAGATTGCCGAAGCGTAAACCGTGCCAAGGATTGATATCGATAAGTTCTTCGATGGCGAGCAAGGCCAGCAGCGCGCCCCAGGTATAATGAGGGTCGCTTTGCCCGGTGCCTTGGCCGGTGATGGAGCTGAAATTCTCGTGGCACTCCCCCTTTTCGCGCCAGGCCGTTAAGAACATCTTGGCCGAAGATTCTGCCAGCTGCCTGGCCTCGTGGTCCCACTCGTAGAGTTTCAGCCCTTGGTAGAAGAGCCAGTTGTGAGGCGGCCAGACCTTGCCGCGCCAGTAGTCCTGCTTGGGGAATAGAGGGTCGTCGCGGCTGATCGTGGGCAGAATCCACTCCCCGGCGAATTTCTGGGGATCGTGGAAGATCTTGCGCAGGGACTCGGCCTGCTGCGGGGTAGCGACCTTGCCGAGCAGCGAAAAGAAGATGTCGGGGCCCATCTGGGGAAAGAAGGGATCGCCCGCATAATTCTCCCAGTGGCGATTGTAGTAGCAGCCACGCGAAGGGTCCCAGAGCAGGCGGTTGATGGTTTCCACCATGCGCCGGTGCTCGGCCATGAGGGCGGCGGCATCCTGCGGCCTGCCCAGTTCATTGGCCATCCAGGCCAGAATCCAGCAGTCCAGGGCATAGAGGCAGTTGCGCTCCACCGTGTCCTGCTCCAGCGTCTGAGTCTGGTTGTTGTAGCGGGCCACGTGCCACCACTGCGGACTGTCGTCGTTCGACTCAAAATAGGCGGTCTGCTGGCGGTCTTCGTAGGGAATCTCTTCCGGGTAGTTGGAGCCCAATTCCAGCAGCCCGTTCTTGTTCCCGTCGCGCCAGGGCTGCCCGTCCCCGCGGTCGGCAAACCACCACCGCTGATTCTTCATGAGGCGCGGATAGATCTCCTCGAGGAAGGCCCGGTTCGGACGCCGCAGATAGATCTTGGCCACCAGCAGGCTACCGATGGGATATTGGGTGTGCCCCCAGGCCACCGGGAAGATCCAGCGGTCCGGGTGGGTGACCCACTGGCCGTACTGGCAGAACAGCCCCTGATCGTTCTGCCAGGATGTGATGTCGCGAACCAGGTCATAGCACTTCTTCTCGTCTTCCTGGCAGACCAGCAAGGCGCTGAAGAAGCTGTCCCAGAGGAAATCCGGAGCCGAGTTGTTGGATTGCGCCCACTTCCGGCTCACGCTGACGTAGGTCCTGCGCCGCGAGGGCGTGTAGACTTCGCTCCACTCCAGGTTATCGTTGATCGCGGAGGGTGCTTCGGCCAGCCAGCCCGTGGCTTCGGGCCTCGATTTCAGATAGCGCTCACGGTTGCCGTCCAAGAGCGCGTCGATCTTCCCCGGCGCCAGCCAGGCGTTGGTGGCCTGCTCGAGCGGTTCGTAACTCTGTCCCTGCCGCCCGCAGAAGTAGAGCTTTTCGATGCGTTGGAAATATCCGTGCCAGCGGACGGAGCCCGTGCCATCGATGTCGTCGGGAGCTGCGCTCAACGCCAGCACCCAGCGCATGCCATCGCGCGTCCCCGGAATCCAGGAACGGCCCCGCAGGAAGCGCCGCTCCGGACCCTCCGAGTAGAGCACCGAAAACTGCGGCGGCGCCGAGTCCCAGGGAACGTAGCCTTGCAAGACCAGCGCCGAGGGCTGAGAATGCGTCAGGCGGCCTACGACCTCGTTCTGCTGGGTCTGGGCCCACTCGTAAGTTACTTGAGGACCGCCATCGGGCATCTGCCAGACGAGGCGCGCGTAGGAGTTGTCCCAGGCCTTCGGTCCCACGAACTTCCACCAACCGGGGATCCCGGCCGTGCCGGGCTGCTCCACGCCGGCCCAGCCGGACCACCAATCGTCGAAGTGCTTGCCGCAATACTCCGCTCGTTTGGCGGGAGAGTCTTTGAGCCACGCCTCGGGGAGGGACAGGGTTCGGAAGGCGAAGATGTCCGCGTCATCGGCCACGAAGGCGCTGCCCGACCAGCTATCGGGCGACAGGGGACCTACTCTCCAGACCTGGGTGTTCTGGAGCCGCTGCCAAAGCTTGAGCGGATCCTCGCCGCTCATGGTGGCGAAGCCGAGCAGACGGTAGATCTCCTGCCGGTCGATCTCCGCAGAGTCCAGGGCGGCTGCAGCGGGGCCGGCCGCGCCCCAAGGCTCGGCTGCAGCGGAGCCGCCTTCACTCGTCAGGCCGCCCGCTGCGGCGCGCGCCCGGAGCTGAGTCACCCCACTCCACAAGGTGCCTGCAACCGATCCAGCCCACTTCACAAAGCCACGCCGATTCAGAATCAACATTGCCCCTCCGGGTTCAAGCTCGCTCGACGCCCAGGTTCTCGATCGCCTCTGTTAGAGGCGGTCTCTCCGAATACCGCAAAGGCCGTCAGGGTGTCAACTACCGTCTGATGGAATCGCCGAAGCCTCGGCTCAAAATTAATCCTGACTTGACGCCGCCCTCCCTGGCAGAATAGCGCGAGGGAGGCTGACGGCAATGGCGGATGACCATCCAGCGCTACGAACTGCAATCCTGATGATCGCGATGCTTGCCTCGCCGCCGCGGGCTGTGTTCGCCGCCGACACCGGCGCGGGCAACGACCGGACCGGCGCCTATTTCGCCAAAAAATCTTACGAACCCAAGCCGCTCCCGAAGTTCGCTGAGATGCGAGCCCAGCTGCCCTCGCCGATTTATGACGACAACCCGCTGCTGGTGCAGCTTTACTGGAAGGCCTGGGAACTGGCCTTCCATAACTTCTACGAGCCGGCCCCGCAAAGCGGCTTCGTCTCGCAGTTCATCGATGCTGCCTTCAACAAGAACATCTTCCTTTGGGACAGCTGTTTCATGAGCATGTTCTGCAACTACGCTCATCCTCTCGTGCCCGGCATTTCGTCCCTTGACAACTTTTATGCCAAACAGCATCAGGACGGCGAAATCTGCCGCGAGATTGTGCGGGCCACAGGGAAAGATTTCGAGGAGTGGGTGAATCAGGAAGATCGACCCCTCTTCAGCCGCTGGGGCTGGCCCGCCAATGAGCAGAACCTGGGCAGGGATCAAAACGAGCCGGTCGTCTACCGGGGCCGGGCCGCGCCGTCTCCCAATCCGAAGTTAACGCTCGATGGGCTGGATCATCCCATCCTGGCCTGGGCGGAGCTGGAACACTACCGGCTCACAGGGGACAAGCAGCGTTTGCAGGAAGTCTGGCAGCCTCTGGCTCACTACTATGAAGCGCTCCGCCTCTACCTGAGGCAAGGGGACGGGCTCTACGTTACGGACTGGGCCAGCATGGACAACTCCCCGCGCAACGCTTACCTGAAGGGCGGCGGCACGGGGATCGATATCTCGGCCGAGATGGCGCTCTTTGCGCGGCAGCTTGCCGAGATCGCGCAGATCCTCGGCCAGGACACTGCGGCGCGGGAGTACTCGGCGCAGGCCGATCAATTGTCTTCGGTCATCAACCAGAGAATGTGGGACGAGAAGCGCAAGTTTTACTTCGATCTGATGGCGGACGGCAAGCCGGCGCCCGTGATGACGATCGCGGCCTACTGGACGCTGCTGGCCGGGGTCGCTTCCCAGGACCAAGCGGCCGATCTGGTCAAGGAGCTCGAGAACCCGCAGACCTTCGCGCGAACCAACCTCGTGCCCACGTTAGCGGCCAATCAGGAAGGATACGATCCTTTGGGGGGATACTGGCGAGGATCAGTCTGGGCGCCGACCGACACTATGATCATCCGGGGGCTGGAGAAGTATGGCTATTCAGACATCGCGCGGAAGGTGGCCCTGAACCATCTCAACCTGGTGGCCGCGGTCTTTAAGAAGACGGGCACAATCTGGGAGAACTATTCGCCGGATCGCGTGCAGCAAGGCGCGCCGGCCAAGGACGACTTCGTGGGTTGGAGTGGAATCGCCCCGATTCTCTACTTGCTAGAGTACGCCATTGGCCTCGGAGCCGACGCTCCTCACAATCGGATCGTCTGGCGGATCGACGCAGGCGGCCGGCGCGGCTGCGAACGCTTCCGCTTCAATGGACACGTCGTCTCTCTGACGGCGGAACCCGCAGCCGGCGTCCCAAAGGGCGAGACGATCAAAGTGGATTCGGACTCGCCCTTCGAACTTGACGCTCACTTCCAAGGCGCGCAGAAGACCTTCGCCGTCAAGGCCGGAGAACAGGAATTTCACATCTCCGGAAATTCGAACCGCTAAAGGTCAAAGAGATGTCGTGCCCAAGACCAATTTGCGCCGGGCGCGCAAAGGACAAGCGCGCAGGACAGGTGAAAGGACGCCGGCTCTTGTTCCCGTTCATCATCTTCGCCTGCGCGTTCTTGGCGGAGGCCGTGAGCCTTTCGGGCCAGTCGCAGCCTCACTTTGACAGCGTCGCCATCGGAGCCTTTGATCCCGAGGCGTGGAATGGCCTCGTCTTTCTGGCTCGCGCCCGCCAGCAACCTGCGAACTTTGCCTTGCGTTTCGGGTCGCGAAGCGGCTCGTTCCTGGATGGAAACGACATCTTCAACGCTGTGTCGGAGGTCGGCCCACACGCCCCCGACGGTTCTTATTGCCGTCTGTCATGGAAGAACCTTCCCCGCGAGGCTCCGATTACACTCGAGTGGTCGCAGATCGACAACACGACGGTCGTGGGCCGACTCACCGCACCACCGGACGTGCAGTTGGTTCTGGAAACCTATTTTACGGACGGCTTGCAAGGCGGGAGTCAGGGCTTCTATCAGGTCGATCCCTCGAAAAGCTCCGTCTCAGGCGAGCGCTTCCTGGACGGCGTTTTCGATGCTACTCCGCAGTTCGCGGTCGTGGTCGATCGCCCCATCGCTGGCAGCGGCTTATACGCTTCTCTCACGCAACTTCGCGAAAACATGAGCGGTTCTGGACGCCTGGCTTCCGCGGCTCAACCGCCCGGCGCGGCGGTCGCGGGGCTTGAATTCGCCACCGGAAGTGAGGGGTCGGCCCACTTCGTTGCCACTCTGGGCTGGAGCCGGGACAACCTGCTGAGTAGCGCGCAGGGCCTGCTCGAACCCGGGAAGATCGATGCGCTCCTCAAACAAAGATCGGAGGAGTGGGCCGCCCGCCGGCCCCAGGTCACGGGGCTGTTCGAGGGCGCGCCAGAAGCCATCGGCAATTCCATGTTCTGGAATACACTCTATGCTCCTTCCAACGGCCTAATTTTCCCCAGCATCAGCCGGCGCTGGGCAACCGGCTTTGGGGGATGGGTGGTGGGCGAGTGGGATTGCTTTTTCGGATCTCTGCTCACGGCCCTGGAGGACAAAGCCCAGACCGTAGCGGCCATCAAGGCCATCCTGCTGGCGCAAAGCCCGACCGGCGTGGTGCCGAACGTGGCCGGGGGATCGGGCACTACTCCGGACCGCGCTCAGCCACCCGTCGGATCGTTTGCGGTCTGGAAGGAGTACGAGCGGTTTCTGGATCGCGACACCCTCGCCTGGGCCTATCCCAGGCTGGTGAAGTGGCATGACTGGTGGTTCCACGACCGCGGAGACGGCCAGCCCTGGCGTGACGGTAATCGCGACGGGCTCCTCGAGTGGGGCAGCGACCGCGGCTCAACTCCTTCGGTGGGCGGACGTGGCGTCTTTCAGGCGGCCAAGTGGGAAAGCGGGATGGATGACAGCCCCATGTACGACGACGCGACCTACGACACCAAGACCTACACGATGAACCTCGACGACGTGGGGTTGAATTCGCTCTACGCGCTTGACGCGGAATGTCTGGCGAAGATCGCAGCGGTCCTGGGCAAGCAAGAGGACAGCGAGCGTTTCGCCCAGGAATACGAACGGATGAAACAGCTGGTTCGCGAGCGGTTGTGGAATGATTCGGATGGCATCTATGAGAACCGCTTCTGGGACGGGCGCTTTTCGAAACGCCTCTCACCTACGAATTTTTACCCGATGTTCGCGGGTATCGCCACGCCCGAGCAGGCAGAGCGCATGGTGACGGATCACCTGCTAAACCCCAAAGAATTCTGGGGAGCGTACGTAGCGCCGACGATTGCGCGCAACGACCCGGCGTTCGCAGACCAGTTCTACTGGCGAGGGGATATTTGGGGGCCCACCAACTACATGCTCTATGAGGGCCTCGTACGCTCTCAAGCCGACCAGGTCGCGCTGGAGTACGCTGGGAAAAACTACGAGCTTTTCATGGACGATTGGAAGTCCAACCAACACGACAACGAACAGTATCATGCCTGGGGCGGGAACGGTGGCGGCGACACGCATTACACCTGGGGCGCTCTCCTCTGCCTGGTTGCCTTGGAACAGTACATTGACGAAAATCCCTGGGACGGCCTGCGTTTTGGAGCGCTCCACCCGCCGACGGAAGGCACCTTTCGAGGCGCGGTCTGGGAAAACCACACCTATGCCGTCACTATCGGTCCCCGGCGTACCGTGCTAGCTCGCGACGGCGAGAATCGTTTTGAAGCGGACGCAGGGGTCGTGGTACGGAACTATGAAATCACCCCCTCCCGCATCTCCTTCAAGATCGACACCTCCGCAGCCGTAAAGGTGACGACAGCAGAATTCGAGTCGGGGGTGCTGAATCTTCAGGTCGATGCTCATCCCACCGGTACGATCAGCATCAGGGATGGCCGCGCGACCTTCGAATTGCCCGCAGGCCGGCACGCGGTCGAACTCACCCGCTAAAAGCGACGGAGCTCGCGCCTCTTGGAGCGCCCTCCTCACTGTTCCAAGCAGCCCGAAGAGATGCGCGGTGACTTTCTGAGATGAAGCATGCTAACAGGAGATGCGATTCAGTCTACTCGCGCGTTGGCGATGGTTCCCAGCAGCTCTCCGGACCGATTTCTCATTCGCAGGCTCAGCCGGAACAAGCCTTCTTCCGCCCGAAGCCGAGTCTGGACCGTGCAGGGGACGAGGGGCGTGACAGAACCCAGGGGTTGGACGTGAATGACTCGACCGTCGCGGGCAATGCTGGCAAGTTCGAGGGTGCCCTGCTGGAAGACGCCAAAGGAAGCCGTGACGCGAAACTCATCGCCCTGGGGATCGATGCGCAAATCACGGGTAACGATGGCGCAGTGATCGACTCGCTCGACTGAGCCCGCAGGTCCCACACGTGCGCAATCCCACCAAACATCGAATACATACTCTTCGCCCGGCTCGAGGTTCACCAGCGGACTCAGCACCTCCGTCTCCACGTAAGGGTCGCAGCCGTTCGGGTCATCTTCAGCGCGTACGAGATCGGAGTGAACGGTATACAACCCCGGCCCATTGATCCAGAAAGCGACCGGCGCATCGTCTGCGTACTCCGCTTGAGGCCAGATGCGAAACCTCTCCGCCAGCGCGAGACCGCGGGAGGAGTTGAGGCTGCAGATCCAGCCCTCCTCGGCCTTCACGGCAAACTTGGCCACCTGAGGCCGGTATTGTAGTCTGAAGACTCCGGACTCGCTGACCTGAACAGGGCTGAATTCGTCTTCGCCCAAAAGCTGCTGGTACCTCCTCGCCCGCGCAAACAGGGCCAGCCCCGATTCCGCCAGCTGCTGTGTTACCTGCCACAAGGCCCAGCGAACGGGCCGGCACGCGGAGTTCAGCATCCGATGGCGCATCCGGATGCTTGCGGCACCGGCAGCGAGGCGAATCTCACGCGCAAGGGTCAGGCCGGTATATTCGTCGGCCGGACTGGTCAGCGCCACGGCCGCCTCGTCAACGGGCGTCTCGACGACCTCCCATGAGTAGCGGCCGCCGTCCAGCACCGGGTCTGGCGGCCCGGGCCACAGGCCATCAGTGACCCAACCCTGCGGCGCCGGCCAGACCTTGGCTCCCCCGTAATTCTTCCAGCCCGCACGGACATCGTTCTCGTTCGCGCCGTAGACTCGACCCTGATGACGGGCGTTAACGTAAAGGTATTCTTCCCCTCCCATTCGGAGCTGGATGATCCGGCCGCCAATTTCGGGTACGACAAACAGGTCCACAAGGCCATTTCCCAGGCGAACCGCGTTCCAACCCAGGTAGGTCTCGGCGCTAACCTCGCAAAACCGGGACGCTGTGTCGAAGGTTGCCTTCACGCGTTACCTCACAGCAAGGTCATGGTATAGAACCTGGCGGGAGCCTCGGGAGGAGCGGTGATTGCTTTCGCGCCCTCGGCTTGGACGTAGTAATCAAGCAAGATCCCATCCGTCCTCGGATATCCGATATCCGCGACGTACGTGCGCCTGCCCGCTAGGGTCATGGGGGATGCCGTCCACCGGGCGAGGGAATTCGGTCGGCTGAAGAGCGTTACCTTCTCGACCTCACCTGTTCCTGGGACGACCGCCTGCACTTGCACCCGGTCGCCTGCGCCCAGCACGGTTGGGCGCGTCGGAACGAAGAGGCGCAGCGCCCGGTTGGGGTCCGGCTTGCGGACCTCGGTGAATAGCTGTTCCGTCTCAGGCGGCAACTCTCCCAGGAACTCCTTCATGGACGCCCGCAGGCGGTAGAGAGCCAGCCGCTCGTACTTGTTGTGCATGGATGCCAGCTGACCCTGGTCGTTTCGGGTGCTGACAATGCTCTGGAATTGGAGGAGCACCTCTCGAACCAGGGGCGCGAGTTGCACCCACAGCGGGACGCCTTCCTGCTGGATCAGATTCCTGGCGTCCTCAGACTTTCCCTGCTTCTTCAGTTTGTCCGCCTGTTGCAGCTTCTGGTGCAGATGAAACGCCAGCGACCAGGATTGGGAATAGGGAGTAAGGAACTCTACGAAGCCAGCCAGGTAGCCCAGCCGTTCGGTCTCCACGGGGCTGGAGGCAGCCTCCGTCAGACTGCGCAATTGGCGGGCCACTGCCGCCTGCGATTGCTTCGTGCTCTCGGGCGGCTCATAGCCTTGCCAGAACTCGAAGGCCTCATCGTAGTCGCCGGAATACTCGTGGATTTCGTGATGACCGTCTTTGATTTCTCCCGTCCACGAGCAGAGAATCAGCCGGTCACGATCCGTGTCCTCCAGCACTTTGGCGAGCGCCGCCGCGCGGGGTTCACGGGCCTGCGCGGTTCCGAAAACTTGAAAGAACTTGGTGGGAGTCAGCTCTTTCTGCCAGGAGTACCGGGATTGGAACCCAGCGTCAGCATCCATAATGCGGTGCCGCCAGTGAATCCCCATTAATCCCTGGCAGCCGTACTTCTCCGCCAGATCCATGTCCCGGACGAACCGGTTGACGTGAAACTGCGGCAGCCACATGGCCGGGTCGTCTTCGAGCCAAGGAATCGGCCAGCGCTCGCGCCCTTCCAGCTTCCCGTACTCCTCGCTAACCTCGTCCCATCCCAAATTGTCATTCAAGGATGTGAAGATGACGTCTTCGGGCAGGGTCTTGTGAAAATAAGCGAAGTGGCGCACCACCCCGCCCCAGCCCGACAGCACCATCCGCTTGCCGGGAGCGTGACGTCTCAAGAAGTCATGAGCGTGTTTGAAGGGCGTAACCGAAAGCGGAACATCGGCTTTCTGGCTCGCCCAATTCATCTGCTCGTCCTCCCACAGCCAGACGTAGTCCACCATGGGATAGGATTCCAGCAGACGGCCGAGCCGCGCCTCAAGAATGTCCTTTGCTGCCGTGGATTCGGGATCAATCCGGGGGCCGGGGATCTTCGGATCGGGCGGCACGTAATGCGCTTCGGGCGGCGTGGCCCGGTAGATCTCGTCGGGAATCTGGTAGGGCTCAAATCCCACGCCGGTCCGAATCCCAAGCTGCTGCGCGTGGCGGAAGGCTTCCGCCCATAATTGTTGCGCGAATTCCTCATCGCCCCAGCAGCTTGTAGCGCGCGTAGTCGCCTCGGAGCCGAACACCTCATCCGCATAGTAGTCAGCGGACCCCATGCCGAAGCGCGAAGTCCGTTCGGGCAGATATCCCCAGCGGTTGGTCGCGCTCGTGTCGGTGTAGGCAAGGTGGCCGGCGCCCGCGTACTCGAAAGAGAGGAACGACTCCGTCCACTGTTCGGGACCCGAATAGACGTGCACGCCAAGCGTGTTAAACCGCATCCGGGCCATCGCCTCGAGATAGGCGCGCCAGTCCTCGCGGTCATAGACCGTGACGCAGTTAAGAAAGTCGGGCCACGGAACCAGCCCTCGCACCTTAAAGCGCGGCTCCGCGCTCCAAGCCTCGCCGGCCCGCGGCAGGTTAAGGGACGGGCGCGGATCCAGGGGGTAGACTTCTCCATCCAACCCAAAGAACGCGCCCTGACGTTCAAGGAAATCGAAGACCGCGTAAAGAACCGCCTGCGGCGTGGCGCCGGTCAAGTTGACCCGCTGGCCCGACGGCTGGGCGATCTGGTAGCCTTCGGGGTGCTTGATCAGCTCCCTGTCGACCCCAAGCGCGAAGACGAAATCCCCGGACGCCGGGGTCATGGTCCCCTGAGTTGCCTCGATCGGCTCGGTCGCCAGCCCAAGGCTGCGCAATCCTCTCGCCAGCTCACGCGAAGCAAACTTCTGCTCGAAGCTGGTCTCAGCCTGCCGGACAATCCAAACCACCTGTGACGAGCTGAAGCCCGCCTTCATCCGCAGGTCTCCGGCCTGGCCGCTGCCGACCGGAGCCTCTTCCCCTGGCGACGTGCCCGCCATAGGCGGCGCGGAAGGCCCACCGGCTATCCAAGATCCAGCCCCAAGACAGAGAGCTGAATCCTGCAGGAACTTGCGGCGTCCTATCGGTTTGTGAGTACTCATTCGTGATTCCTATGGGAAGAAATTGCTGCCAGCTTTGCTTAGCGGTTCTGACTCTCTTCACTTAAGCGCAGGATGTCTTGCTCTGCCTTGCTTCCGCTCAGGGACTCTGCGACGGCAAATTCATGTTCGGCCGCTGCCCGGTCACCGCGCTGTCGCGCAATCTGCGCATAAAGGTAGTGGGCCTGGCCGTTCTTGGGATCGAACCGGACGGCTCTCTGAACGGCACTCCACGCCGCCGCCTGGGAAGCGGTCTTCCAATAGGCTTCGGCCAATTGATACTCCACGTCTCCGCTGCGGGAGTTTAGGTCTCGCGCCTGGAGCAGCAAGGGAATGGCATCGTGGAAGCGGCCCTGCTTGTTCAGCAACGCGCCCAAGGTAAACAAGGTTTCGAAGCTGTGGGGCGCGATTTGAAGCTGTTCTCGCAGGTCGGCTTCGGCTTCCTGGAAGCGCCCCAAGCGGGCTTCGGTAGCGCCCAGAAGCAGCTTGATGTCAGGCCAGCTCCGGTCCAGGGCGAGAACCATCTTGAATTCCTCGAGCGCCTGGGGAAAAGCGTTCAGGCCAGCGTAAGTCTGGCCCATCAGAAAATGCCCCTGGGCTGAGTTCGACTGCGAGCTCAGGAGCCCTCCGAGGACAGCCTCCGCCTCGTGCAAGCGCCTGAGCCGGACGTAAGAAGCGCCCAGAGCCAGGAGGACGTCGGGCCCTCCGTCCGCTTGAAGAGGGGCCAGCATCCTGATCGCGTCTTCATACCGATCCAGCTCCAGATCACAGAGACCCAGCAACTCCTGTGCCTGGCGATTCCCCGAATCACGGGCAAGATATTTCTGCAGGGCAGAGGCCGCCCCGGCGTAATTGGCTTGTTGAAAGTAAGCGATTCCAAGATTCAAATAGACACCCGAGAGCGAGGGATCAATCTTGATCGCAGTCTCATACTCCCGAGCCGCATCCTCGAACTTGCGCTCGTGAGCATAGACGACACCCAGGTTCGAATGGCCCGCCGCGGATGCGGGGACTTGCCGGAGAAATTGCCGGTAAGACTCCTCAGCCAGATCCCACTGCCCTTGTTCCTGGTAGGCCTTTGCCTTCGAGAACAGGTCCCCGGGAGTGGGCGTCTGGGCCGATTGTGAATAAAGAGCCGGGCAGGCCAGAAAAAGAAGGCTAACCGAGATCGCCCGGCGGAATCCGATCTCGCCTAACCGGCGCCAAGACCGTCTTCGAAATCTCATGCGCTAAGACAGGTGAAGCATCTGGGCGCCGCGACCCGCGCGATGCTGGCGACCATCCTTCACTTTAACAGGATGCTCAAAAGCGTTGTCGTTCCGAGCGAAGCGGGGAATCTCGCTCTGAGAACAAAGAAGCTACCAGATTCCTCCTCGCCTCCGGCTCGCCGGACTGACAGGCTGGTGGGGCTTTTCAGCATTCTGTTAAGCGATCCGCTGAGATTTGCATCAGCCTAGAACAAAAGCTTCAAAGCAAATTGCATAATTCGGGGGTCCAAGGCGCCATTCACCTCACCAAAACCTCCGGCGCCATAGGTCGTGGCAACCGAGTTGAAATTCGCCCGATTCCAGATGTTAAACATCTCCGCGCGGAATTGCAGCCGCACGTGTTCACCGAGGCCGAAGTTCTTGAAAAATCCCATATTCCACACGTTCATACCGGGACCCGTGGCCGTGCCCACGCCTGCGTTCCCGTAAAACCCGAAGGGCGGGGCAGTGTAGGCATTCGTGTTGAACCATTCGGCCACCGTCTTAGGTCCGGCGGATGATTGGCCGGCGACGGCATCGGGCCGGGTGGCTAAGCCCTGAGTTGGCGTCGACAGGCCGATGGTGAGTGGCCAGCCGGATTCGAACGTCAGAATGCCGGTGGTCTCCCAGCCCTTCAGCACAGCACCAGGGACGCCCGTCATGTTGCTGAAAAACGGCAGATCATAGACGAAGTTGATATTCAGCACGTTGGCGCGACTGAAGCCGGTCAATCCGTAGTCCGCGTTCCCATCGTAAGCATTTTGCGGGTTGCTGCTGAGAGCCAAGGTCTTCGACCAGGTGTACGCCACACCGTACGACAGTCCATGGCTCATTCGCTTCTGAAGATTGACCTGCAATGAGGCGTAATTTGAACGTCCGACCGGAACGGTTCCTGAGATCGACGACCATCCCTGGTAGGGGCGAACGTAGTCGGTGGACACTCGCTGGGTGCAGGGGAAAGGAGTGGTGGTCGTGCAGGCGATGCGAGGATCGAAGTCGTAACCCATGGCCGGAAGAGGCTGGTTGACGTTGTTCGCGTACTCCAAGTGGTCGCCGCGGCTTCCCACATAGGCGACGGATAGCAAGGTGTTTGGGGAAAGGGCACGCTGGACGCCGAAACTCCAGCTTTGGACCATCGGGAGGTCATAAACCGGATCCAGGTAGCCCAGCGACACCGGCGTAAGGGGCGCCGCCGTGCCGGCAGCCGGGTTATCAAAGGGTGGCTGAAAGAAGGTCGGGATACTGGAAAATGGGGGATTGCCTACCAAGCCGTAGGCATCATTTCCCTGAATGCGATGGTATCCAATTCCATATCCCCCACGGATGGCCCACTTCCCGCTTCCCGTAGGATCGTAAGCGAATCCGAAGCGGGGCGCCGGGGTATTGTAGTGATTCTGGACGAGACCCAACGGAGTCCCGTTCTGTCCCGCGATCACGATCCCGTTGAGCAGGTTCCCGGAATTGGGCACAATCTGGCCGCCCGGTGTTACGGTGGGCGCCTGGCCCGCATTGTACTGGCCGGGCGAGAAGGTACTCAGGTTTTGACCGTAAACGTGCGGTATGAAAAACCAGCGCAGACCGAGATTCAAAGTCAGCCTGCGCGTTACCTTCCAATCGTCCTGGAAATACACCTCGGTCTGGTGGAAGTTGTAATACGGCTCCCGAAAGGTGTTGAGCTCCGAATAGTTTTCGGGAAGCCCGAGGAGCGCGTCTGCGACCGCATTCCCGGTAAAGGAGCCGTCAAACGTGTACTGACCCTGGAGGGAAGGCGAGGTTTGCGATTGGACGGGCGTGATCGAGAACATCGTGGTCGCCCCCATTTTTATGCTGTGGGCGCCGGCCACTTTGGTTAAATCGTCGGCGAACTGGCTGAGGTTGTGATGCGCCCACCAGGGACCCCAAAGAGCGCTGATTCCCCCGTAACCCTGGCTGAAGTTCATGTCCGGTACCACGTTATAGCCGGGGTTGAGAGGGTTCACCGCCGTGTACCCGGAAGGTAGCTGATAGGCTCCTTTAATCGTCATCGCCGGCGGAGTCGACGAGCCGTAATTGCTGTTGTAGTTGTACGTGAGCTCGTTCAGCAAGCTGGGGTTGATGATCGTCGTCAGTTTCACGGTGAAGTTCCGCGAAGGAACGTTGAACTGGGAATGAAGGGTGGGAAACGCATCCCCTGACCATGCGACCGTGGGGTCGTTCTCGATCCAGCTGTCGTGAATGAAGCGTACCAGCACCTTGATCTTATCGGAGACGTTCTGGTCGACCCGGATGATCTGCTCTCCCCAATTCTGTCCCGATGTTGCTCCCGCCACGTAATTGTAGAACCCGGAGGTGGTGGGCAACGGAAAAGCCTGACCCATCAGCAGGCTGACGTTGGGGTTGATGCAGGCGGGATTGATCTGAGTTCCCGTGACGCAAAGAGCTCCTCCGGGCGCCGCCAGTGGCTGGCCGGTCGACGGGTTAATGGGGTTGGTCAACGGCCCGACCGCGCTGAAGTCACCGGACCGCATGGCCGAGGTGGGTGTTGCGGCCACCAACGTTGAAGCGGTGGTCTCCCGGAGCCACTCCTGATCCCAGAAGAAGAAGGTCTTGCTCTTGTCGGTGTTGTAGTGGCCCGGGATGTAGAACGGACCGCCGATGGTATAACCGAAATCGTTGTAGCGGAAGGGTGGAATCGAGGCCCCGGCCGCATTCAGAAAGAAGTTGTTGGCGTCAAAGACGTTGTTGCGAAGGTAGTCGTACGCGTCGCCGTGAAAATCTTTGGTCCCCGACTTGGTAACGGCGAGGAGGACCGCGCCGCCCGCCGTTCCGTACTGCGCACTATAGTTGCTGGTGAGGACCTTGAACTCGGCCAGCGCGTCGGGGGGCGGAGCCGTCATGGGCGAGACTTGGTTGCCCATATCGGTGTTCTGGCCGCCGTCGAGTTGGTAGCCGGTCATGCTCTGGTCGAAGCCATTGACGTTGAATCCCTTGGTGTTGTAGAAGCTCTTGCCCAGCTCATCGCCAGCCACCTTGATCGCTCCTGGAACGGTCTGCTGGAGTTCCATGAAATTGCGGTCGAGAATGGGGAGTTGCGATATCTTCTCAGAGGAGACCGTCTGGCTCACGTCGCCGCTCTGGGTTTGCACCTGGGGCGGCGTGGCAGTCACCTCCACGGTTTGCCGCGTCTTGCCCACCTCAAGCGCGAAGTTGACGTCCAGACGGTCGGCCACGTTCAAGGTGATCGTCGTGCTGGCCCCGCCCTGGAAGCCGCTCGCCGAGACAGATACCTGGTAGCTACCGACCGGCAGCGCTTCGGCCACATAGATGCCACTCGACCCCGTCGTCACGGTGCGGGCGACCACTCCAGTACCCACGTTGGTGATGGTGACGGTGGCGCCCGGAATTGCAGCTCCACTCTGATCGGTAATTGTGCCGGTAATCGTGCCGCTTGTCTGTCCACAAACCACCGCGGGACAAGCCAGGAGAACTACCAGGCCCAGTGCAGTGCGGAAATCTCTCCTCTGTCTTGGCTTCATTGTCATTCGCCTCCTCGATATGCGTACCGCCATGGAGCGTGCCATTGCACGATGACTGAACGGGTGCCCAGGCTCGGGATCTGGCAGGGTCCGAAAGCGTTCGTTGTCAGACTGCTCTCGGTATCTACTCAGACCCCGAATCTGGAAAGCCCCTGCACCCGACGGAGAGAAATAGCGGAAGGAGTTCGGCGCCTGAGCCACCCGCGTTCGACCAGCCGGCCCTTCCTGAGTCATGCCAGCGTTAACGATAACGCCCATTTACCTACTACATTCATTGCTGCCGTGTCAAGCTTTTTTATGACGATTATTGTTTTTCGACGACGCGAGTCTCCGCTAAGGCTTTATTGGCCCCGACCTTCGCACTCCGAGCGCGCAGAGAGCTCCACCTCTGACTGCCTTCCGGCTCCGGCCGCTCGAGCTCTCGGTTGACGCCCCTCCCCGAACCGACTTCCCGCAAGCTTCGCAGAGGCCGAACCTCTCCAGAATTGATTTTGCCAATCAAGATCGAGGAGAGGATGTCGCCGTGTCGCTTGGGTGCTCTTTTCGGCTTGACATCGCCCCCTATGGGTTATATACTCTTACATTACTACTCCTATAAAAAAACAATGAGAATTGCGATGCACATTCAATACGGGACCCCGCTCCCGTGGCCTCAAGCTCCCAGACACCCTGCCGGTCACCCCGGCGGAAGCCGGAGTCCAGAACTTGCGCGCCATCTTGGCGTCGGCCGACAAGGGCGGGACCGCCGTGCCGACGTCCGAGAATATCTGTTGGCACATGTTCCTGACGCCGGAATTGGCGACGGAAGCCTCCTAATTTTTACGAACGAAGCCGTCATCTTATTGAAAAGAAGGCGCTTCTATTTTTGGAATCGCCCCGAACCCGTCAAGTGATTCAAAACAATAGCGTTGTGGGGACGATCCCGTCATCTTACTGATAGAAAAGGTAGTTGGTCGTTGTGCCGACACGGGAGCCACGTTTCAGAAGGGGATAGTCTCCCTAGCGAGCCGTCAGTCAGCACCAGATGTTGCCGGTTTTCAGAGGACGCGAGGAAGCAAGGGAAGGCAGAATCGGGTGCGAGATTGAGGGTCTCTCCCTTCCTTGTGGCAAAAGGCCTTGTCACCCCGTGTTCGTTAACGTATCCTCGGCTGTTGCCACGTTGCCCCTCAAGGCCAAGGGAAACCAAAGCGAAGTAACCCGATGCCCACCTTTGCCAAAGACTGCCTCGCCGGAAAGACGATCTTGATCACCGGCGGCCTGGGAGCGACCGGCCGGGTGGCAGTATCAAGGCTTCTCGAGCACTCGGCTTGCGTCGCCGTCAACGACGTCCTGGACGCCGGACCGCCTCCGGGCATCGTCGAGCGGTCGGGATGGCCCTGCAGCCGCTGTATCTACTTGCAGGCCGACGTGACCTCCGCCGAGGCGGCGGCCGCCGTGGTGGCGCGAACTCTGGAAAAGTTCGGCAGAATCGATGTGGCCCTCTGCCATGCCGGTATTGTTTACAGCGGTCCGATCCTCGACTGCCGGCCGGACGACTGGGATAAGATGATGATCGTGAATGTGCGGAGCGCTTTGCTGGTGGCTCAGGCGGCCGCCCGCTCCATGATCGAGCGTGCGATCCCAGGTAAGATCATTTTTACTTCTTCCTGGGTCCAGGACGTCCCGTGGCCGGGCATTACGCCTTACACTGCGAGCAAGAGCGCGATGAAGATGCTGATGCGTGGCATGGCGCGGGAACTCGCCGGGCATGGCATCCGTGTGAATGCGATCGCTCCTGGAATCGTGGCGGTGGGCATGGCCCGACGCCAATGGGACACGGAGCCCGATTATCGGCGCCGCGCTGAAAAGGCCATTCCTCTCGGCCACTTGCAGCCTCCCGAAAGCGTGGCTGACGGTCTGATCTTTCTTTGCTCGGACGCGTGCGACTACATGACAGGCGCCACGCTGCTGGTGGATGGCGGCTGCAGTCTCTACCCGATGGATTGAGGCCGGCCGCTCCAGGGCTGATCTTTGGCGCCATTCGGAAACCTCTTATGGAACTCTATCCCGGTGCAGACTTAATCGAATGCGAAATGGGAGGCAGACCTCTGTACCTGCCGCTCCTGAGTGAGGACGGCGAGTCTCTGCTGCTCGATTGCGGCACGCGGGCGCATTCCGAAAACGACCTCCCGCTCGCTCTCGGCCGGCTGGGATTGCCCGAGCCTTCACTCACCTGGCTCATCTTCACGCACCCGGACACAGACCACTGCGGCGGCTTCGGAGAGACGAAGCGCCGGCACCCGAAGCTTCAAACCGCTTGCGGCCACCCCGACCGGGCCCTGATCGAGTCACCCGATTACCTCTTCAGCTTCCGATACGACGCTTACCGGAAGGACCACGGGATCTTCTATGATCCACCCACGGCCGCGAGTTTCCGGGAATGTTGCTCTGGCCCTCAGGGGCTCACCTTGACTCTCACCGGTGGAGAGACACTGCGGCTGGGACGGAACCGCGTTCTTGAGATCTGGCATCTGCCGGGACACAGTCACGGGCATCTGGGCGTTTACGACCGGAATCACGGCGTGCTTTATTATGGCGACGCCATTCAGGGCGCGGGCTACCGGGCGCTGGCGGGCGGCTGGGCGCTCTGCCCCACCTATCTGTATGTGGAACCGTATCTGCAAACCATTCGGACCATCGAGAACTCCGGCGCCCAGACCATTGTGGGCTGTCACTGGCCGGTACGGCGCGGTGCCGATGAGATCAAGGAGTTTTGCGCCGAATCGCGGAACTTCGTGATTCTGGCGGATCGCTTGATTCACGAGTATCTGCGGTCGCATCCCGCGGGCGCCGGTCTCCGTGAGCTGTGCGAGAATCTTGGCAACAGGCTGGGCGATTGGCCGGCCGCCGTCAACCTCGAACTGGCCTACGCGTTCTCGGGGCACCTCGATCGGGGCGTGTCGGCGGGCACGCTTCAGGTCGATCGATTAACCCACCCCGTCGTTTACCGCTTGTCCGGATAGCGGAATCGTCCGGCCGAACCTGAACCGGCCCTCTCAGTGTGATACACTCCCGGCAACGCGTCGAAGGAGGATGCGATGCCACACGATCCCGTCTCACGCAGAAAATTTTTGCACAACATCGCTGCCGGCTCGACCGGCGCGGCGCTGGGTTCTACCCTGACCGGCGCGGGCCCGGCCGCGGGCCGCAGCGATCCGGAGCCGCCTTGGCCGAACACCACCGAGTCTTACCCCATCGTGGAGCCGGGAAAAGGAGCGACGGTTGATCACCTGAAGATCGTGACCACCGAAGAGATACCCGCTCCCTGCCTGGAGCGCATCCGGGGGCTCTCGCCAGCGATCGAGCTGCAGGCCGGACTTTCGGACGATGCTTTTCGTCGCGGTCTGCCGGACGCGCACGTGATCTTCGGCGCATTCACTCGCGAAGACCTCTCGGTGGCGCGGCAACTTCGCTGGATCCAGTGGGGCGCGGCCGGAGTTGAGGGTATCCTCTGGCCCGAACTCGTCGAGAGCCCGGTGGTACTCACCAACATGCAGCGGATCTACGCGCCCGTGATCTCGGAGACCACCATCGCGTTGGTGCTCGCTCTGGCCCGCGGCATTCCCCGCTACTCGATCCAGACCCAGCAGCATCAATGGCGAACTCTCGACGGGCTCGTCGAGCTTAGCGGCGCGACCTTGGCTCTGGTCGGCCTGGGTGGCATCGGCACCGAAACTGCCCGCCGCGCTCACTTCGGCTTTGGCATGACCGTGCTGGCGGTGGATCCGAAGCCGATCCCGAAGCCCGACTTCGTGGCCGAGCTGCACTCGCTGGATGCGCTGCTGCAGATCGCCGCCCGCGCGGACATCCTGATGAGCGCCACGCCTCACACGCCTCTCTCTGAAGGGATGCTGAACGAGTCCGTCTTCCGGGCGATGAAGAAGTCGGCGTATTTCATCAACGTGTCGCGCGGAAAGGTGGTAGATACTCCGGCGCTGGTCCGGGCTCTCAAGGAAGGCCGCATCGCAGGCGCCGGACTGGACGTAGCCTACCGGGAACCGCTGCCCCCGGACGACGAGCTCTGGACCGCGCCCAACCTGATCATTACCTGTCACACGTCAGGCTGGTCGCCCAAGGTGCAAGGCCGGCGTCTGGACCTGTTCACCGAAAACGTGCGCCGGTATGTGGCGGGGTTGCCCCTGCTCAATGTGGTCGACAAGCGCCGCGGCTACTGAGCATCGAGCTGCCGACTTCAGCCGGGCCGCGAGTGCGCTAAGGAGAGAGATCGTATGAGCGTGATTGAAGTGAAGGACCGTGCTGCGGGCGAGAATTCTGGTCTCTCCCGGCGGAATTTCGGCAAGACCGTTCTCGGCGCTGCCCTGGGAGCAGCGGCGCTGGCATCGGCCGACACGGGATCGGCCACGATTCATCCGAACGCGCCTGGAATCAAGATCTCCGTTCAATCGCCCGCTACACCGACCGACGAGGACCTGCTGTTTCTCAAGCAGATTGGCGCCGAGTACGTAAGCGTGGCCTCGACGCCGGAGCTGCGCACCGCCGAAGGCTTTATGCAGATCAAGAAGCGATATGAATCGGCCGGCATCACGGTCTGGAACATCGGAAACATGAGCGTCCACAACATGCCTGAGGTCACGCTGAACCTCCCCGGCCGCGACGCCAAGATTGAGGAGTACAAGACGTACCTGCGCAACCTGGGCAAGGCCGGAATCTACTACACCACTTACGCCCACATGGGCAACGGCATCTGGAGCAGCGGACGCAGCAGCAGCCGTGGAGCTTCAGCGCGTGAGTTTGGCCTCGCCAGTCCTGACAAGGTCGGCGTTTGGGGCGACGCCAAATTCTATGAACCTCTCTCTCACGGCCGCCAGTTCACGACTCAGGAGATTTGGGACAACTACACTTACTTCATCAAGCAGGTGGTTCCAGTGGCCGAAAACGAGGGCGTGCGCATCGGCATCCACCCTGACGACCCTCCCGTGCCGGTGCTGGCCGGGGTTCCGCGCTGCATCTTTGGCAACTTTGAGGGCTACCGCCGCGCCTTCGAAATCGCCGATAGCCCTAACGTCGGCATGTGCCTGTGCTGTGGGACCTGGCTCGAGGGCGGCCCGCTGATGGGTAAGGACGTGGTCGGGACCCTGCGCTACTTTGGCGCGCAGGGTAAAGTGTGGAAGATTCACTTCCGCAACGTGAGCGCACCATTGCCCCATTTCGTCGAAACCTTCATGGACAACGGCTACATGGATATGGGGAAGATCGCCGAGGCCCTCTACGAGATCAACTTCGACGGCATCATGATCCTGGACCACTCGCCGGACCTGCTGGGCGGCAGGTACGCGCAAACGGCCTACGGAGTGTCCTACATGCGGGCCCTTCTGAAGCAATCAAGAGCGGCGACGAAGGCTTAGAAATCGGTTGGCATCCGGGGAGACGCGAGCATTACCCGCAGACCCATCAGGCCGCTTGTTCCGCGGTGCCCGCTTGAATTGCCGTCAGCATCTCCAGGTCGGTCGAATACTTGAATTCCGGCAAGCCCAAAGTCTCGGCCTTCCGAGCCTCCACTTGAAGAAGCCGGTCGACGCCCTGCTTGGTCACTACCGAGTCGTTGCGGCTCCGTAGCTGCCCGAGAATCTCTGCGGCGGACGGTGTGTTCTTCTGGGCAACGTGCTCCAGATATTTCAGAACATGATCGCAACCGTGCTCCGCGTCGAAGCGGGCTTTACCCACCAAACCTTCGCTCGCCTTGCGTGACCATCCCACAACATAAAGCCCTTCGGCGCCATTGCCGGTCGCTGGGTCGAGGACCTCATAAGCCGCGCGGTCGGGGTCAGAGGGGTCGGGGTTGGTCAGGTACTCGTTCTTTCCATACGGCAGGCCGACCCCAGGGTCTGCAACATCGCCGATGGCGAAGATCAGGGTGTCAAACGGCAAGACGCATTCCTTATCAGTCGCGCGCGCCTTAGTGTCCTCGCCCTGCCGAACCAGAATGTTCTCCAGCGCGCGCACCCGTTCGATCCGGCGACCGGCCCCCGGCTCGATGGCGGCGGGAGAGGTCAGGAAGCGGAAGGTGAGCTTTGGGCCCTCGGACGCGGGCGGCTCGGTCTTGATCCAGGGGAAGACCGACTCGGCCACCTTGCTGACGTCCTGTCCGGCGGCGTTCACCGCCTCAGCGACCCGCGCCAGTTCCTCACGGAACAGGCCACGGTCCAGAAACTGCTCGACGTGATCGAACTCCTTGTTATCGAACTTGACTTCAAACGGGCCCCGGCGCGCAATCACCGTGACCTCTTCCGGCTTCGCTCCCGGCTGATCCAGAAGCAGCCAGCGGGCGATGTCCACCATCACGTTTCCCATCCCGACGATCGCTACGCGGCGGCCGGTCGAAAAATCTCCCGAGGCGAACGGAGGCAGGCCATTGTAGTAGTAGACGAAATCCTTGGCGGAATAGACACCGCGGGCATCCTCGCCCGGCAGGCCGAGTTTCTTGGTGCCCTGCGCCCCCACGGCACAAACAATGGCGGCCGGCTGCCACGCCTTGAGCGCCTCCAGCGTCAGGGCCGCGCCCGTCTTGACGGGGACGTGACCGTAGTACTCGACATTCGGCATCGCCAGGATTTTGGCGAACTGCTTCCGCAGACCAGCCTTCATGTGGTGCTTCATGGGATAGATGCCGTACTCGGCGAGGCCGCCCGGCCTGATATCGCGGTTGAAGATGGTCACGCGATGACCAGCAGCGGCGATCTTGCGGGCGGCGAAAAGACCGGCCGGCCCAGCGCCTACGACATATACGGATGAGTGGTCCATGGCAACTCCTCAATGATATCGAAACCGCATCCAGGCCTGTTTACTCCCTCGTTACAGCCCAAAGCACTTGATAACAGTTCACGCCAAGGCGGCGCTGTGATCGTGCTCACACTTCCCAAAGATGCCAGAGGACAACCAGGAACCTGAATCAGGCGGTCCCAACTGCCACTTCGACCTGCAGTTCAGCAGTTAATAGGCTAGGTTGCCTGCCCTTAGAGTATCGCGCTTCCGGAGGGCCTGTGTCATCAGGCTAAGCGCTGTGAGTGCTTGGGCCCCTCTGTTCGGCATGAGGGTCGAAGCGCTGAGGCGGTCATTCAGAACCCCTGAGCGACGCAGAGGGCGGCCACATCCCCAATACGCTCACCTAAGGAGGCGGGAACCACCTGGCAGACGGCTGTCGAGTAAGGCAGCGCTTCCCGACGCAGATTACGGAGGGCTGGCTTCCACAAGCCATCCCCAAGACGCATCGCCAGACCGCCAATGACAATCCGTTCGGGATTGAGAATATCAACCAGAACGGCCAGCACAGCGCCCAGGCGCTCGCCCGTAGCCCGAATAATTCCAGCGGCGACGGCGTCGCCCTGGGCCGCCGCTTCGGCGACATCGCGAGCGGATATTGTGCCGTTCTTGCCCAGCTGAGCTGCCAGTGGGGTTTCCCTGCCCCGTTTGAGCGCTGCCCGCACGCGCCTCTCCGCAACTTGAGCGAGTCCTCCCCCGCTGACCCAACCCTCCACCGAGCCCGCCTTGTGGTATCCGACGGGACCGGAGCGAGTCAGACGAACGTGCCCGATTTCGCCCGCGAAATCGTTGGCGCCATGGTAGAGGCGCCCGTCCGCGATGATGCCCGCCCCAAATCCGGTCCCCATGGTGATGAAGATCATGTGACGGCAGCCGCGTCCAGCACCGTAGCGATGCTCGGCTACGGCTCCTGCGTTGGCATCGTTCTCTACGCGGCAGACGACTTCAAGCTCGCGCTCCAGGATCTGTTTGATCGGGACATCAACCCAGGTGGGCAGGTTGGGGGGAGCCTGGATCACGCCGCGCACGTGATCCAGGGGTCCTCCGCAACTTACTCCGACGGCTTGGAGGGCCGCGCCGCGCGGCCGGTGGCGAGAGAGGAGAGTCCGGATTCCCTTACGGATGGACTCGATGGCAGGGCCGGGCCCGTGAGCGGGGCGGGTTGGGAATTCGATCCGTCCGAGAGCGTGCGGGGGCTCGGCGGAGATCAACACCGCCGTCTTCGTGCCCCCGACGTCAACCCCAATCCAGACTCTTTTCCTCATTCCGGGGCGCGAAATGGCCTCCCTGTAAGCCTCAGGGCAAAACGGCGTTTGATCTCAGACGTTATTCCCGAGCTGGAAGATCGGTTCCACCGGTCCGGCATGAGCCAGCAGGGACTGGGTCTCATCCTCAGTGATCGGCTGAAAACTCTGAGCGACATCCATAGCACGCCGGAACCAGTCGGGGTTGCCGGGCGGAATCGCCGCCGTGAGATAAGGCCGGGAGAGCGTCCAGCGCAGGGCAAGCGATGCCTCTTCAGGCAGCTTGCAAGGCTCGTACCAGCATTTGGGCGTGTGTTGAGCCTCTGGAATGCCGGCCGGATACTTGCTCTTGGCCATGGCTTTGATGGCCAGGTATCCCACGCCCTTCTGCCGCGCATGTTCGAGCACCTGCGGGCCGAAGTTGGCTTTGAAGAAAAGCACGAAGTTGGTGGGAAAAAGGATGGTGTCAAAGTGGCCCCGGTCCATGGCGCCGATGGCGGTTTCGACCGAATGGCAGGAAAAGCCGAGGTAGCGTATCTTGCCTGCCTTTTGCGCAGCCAGAAACGCTTCCTGGGCGCCGTTAGGGCCGAAGATCTGGTCGAGTTCCGCCGTCTTGGTGAGAGCGTGGTGCTGGTACAAGTCGAAGTGATCCGTCTTCAGGTGCTTGAGCGATTGATCGAGATCGGCCATCGCGCCGGCCTTGTCGCGGTAATTGGTCTTGCAGGCCAGGAAGCAACGGTTTCGATAGGGCTGCAGGGCCGGACCCAAACGCTCTTCGGCGTCGCCGTAGTCCGGCGAGACGTCGAAGTAATTGATGCCGCGGTCCACGGCTTCAGCCACGATGTTGTTGGCAAAAGACTGCTCGACGGACATGACCACGATTCCGCCAAATCCGAGAATGGACAGCTGCTCGCCCGTCTTTCCGAGGGGGCGTTTGGCAAAAGCCTTGTCGGGCGTCTTCCCTGCCAGCACTGGTCCCGAAGCCACCAGTCCTGCGGCGGCCAGCGTCCCCTTCTCCAGACTCGTTCTTAGGAAGGCTCGTCGATCCATGGCGTACTCCTTTCCTTGCTCCTACCAGCTCCCTTGTAACCACATTTACGCCCGACCGGGGATATCGTCAACCCCGATGAGCGGCTGCTCAACGCGACCGAAGATGGACCGATAGCCACGCCAGGCATTTGGGAGCCCTGGTGGCCCGCCAGCAGCCATGCGGCGCTGGTTCGAGTAGCTTGACTTCCAGCGTCGTCTGTAGTATAGGTGTTGTCTCCGGAGTAAATCGATCTTTGGGGATCAACCTGGGTTTTTCTGCCCGCTGAAGAAGCCCCGTTCACTCGCAGGTCGATGAGTCAGAGTGGTACCCCCGGGGTGGTTCCGGGAGGGCACCGAGCGCGCTGACGTTCAAAGCCGGAATGTATCAGATTATAAAAGAGTTTGGCAGTTCATCCTCCCGGTCAATGAGCTTCAAGCTGAAGGCCCGGTTGGGGAGGAATGAGGATGAAACCTTGGTTCCTCGCGATCTGCTTGCTGGGTCTTTGGGCAGCCAGCTTTCCCTTCACGAGCCTAAGGCGCCCGCTTGCCCAACAACACCTGCTTTTCGTTGCCAGCCCCGGCATCCGGAACTACACCGAATATGGCGGGGTGGGAATCCTGGTCTTTGACATCGACCACGGATTCAGCTTCGTCAAGCGCATCCCAACCTGGAGCGTCCTTGACAGGCAGAAGGTCGAGAACGTCAAGGGCATTGTAGCCAGCGCGTCGACCGGACGGATCTACGTCACGTCCCTCAGCCGCATGATCGCCTTGGATGCCATCACGGGCGAGAAGCTCTGGGATAAGGCCTACGAAAGGGGCTGCGATCGGCCGGCGATCTCGCCCGATGGCACACGAATTTACGTGCCACAGCTCGAAGGAAATCTGTGGCACGTCGTCGACCCGGCGACAGGCGCGGTCGTCGCCAAGATCGAGTCCAAGTCCGGCTCACACAACACGATCTGTTCGCTTGACGGGTCCAGGGTCTATTTAGCCGGTTTGAGGTCGCCCTTGCTCCTGGTTGCCGACACCAAGAACGACAAGATGGTCGGCACGGCGGGCCCGTTTTCCGGCGCCATCCGCCCGTTCACGGTCAACGGGCGCGGCACGCGCTGCTTCGTCAATGTAGACGGCTTGCTGGGATTCGAGGTCGGCGACCTCCTGACCGGCCGCGAGCTCTGTCGCGTCGAGGTCGAGGGATACCGGCAAGGCCCCGTCAAGCGCCACGGGTGCCCAAGCCACGGCATCGCTTTGACACCTGACGAAAAAGAGCTCTGGGTGGCGGATGGCGCCAACAATGCAATTCACGTCTTCGACGCAACCGTCATGCCGCCGCGCCAGACCGCAACGGTGAAGGTTCGCGACTTGCCAGGCTGGATCAGCTTCAGCATGGATGGCCGATTCGCCTTTTCGTCCACTGGAGAAATCATCGACGCCGCTACGAAGCAGGTCGTGGCCACGCTGCAGGACGAAGCCGGCCGCCAGGTGCAGAGCGAGAAAATGCTTGACCTCACGATCGCGGACGGAAAGGTCGTGCGCGCCGGAAATCAGTTCGGAGTCGGAATGCGGCCCTGAAAATACTCGGCCGCCGGTTCAAAATACGGGTCATACCTTGAACTTCGTGCTGACATTGCTTGCCCTCACCCTGCCGCTGGCAGATCAAAGAAAAGTCGGGAACCCGCTCGAAGACCTGCCTCCCAATATCGAGATCCTCACTCATTTCGGAGAGCGCGCCGACATCTCGCCCGACAATCAGCGGGTGGCCTTCATGGCAAAGAGTTTCGGCGATGCCATGGTGATCGATCTCAAGACGCGCGTCATCGAGTGCCTTACCTGCAATGTTCCGGCAGCAACCTTCCTGCGGGTCATGCACCTGGCGACCGGCGATTACATTCTTATCGGCCCGGATCACTTCGAGGACATCCACCTCAGCCGAACCCGTGACAACGAACTCTGGTTTCTGAGCCGGCAGCGTGGATCGAAGCCCGTCAAGCTGGGCCAGAAGATGAGCGAAGGCGCGGCCATTTCCAAGGACAGCCTCAGGATCGCTTTTTCGCAGACTTCAGCTCAGGCGCAGGACCTGGCTCCCAACGCCTCGCGGCTGATGACGGCAGAGTTGGACCTCTCCGAGAGCCCGCCGAAACTCATCCACCGCAAGACAGTCTTCGAAAGCCACGATCGAAGTTGCGTGCTCGAGGCCCAGGACTTCTACGACAAAGACGCCAAGATGACCTTCACCTGCTACCAGCCGGGCGATCAGGCGTCCGTGATGGGCATCGACCTAGAGACCGGCAAGGTGGCCAACTTCTCCCAAGCGCCGGGAACCTACAACGAGCCGGAAGGCATCTTTCCGGACGGGCTCTACACCACCGTCGAGGCCGACCGGCAATGCGAACGGCTCGGCGGCCGGCAGGGCTCCGGAAACATCGACATCTGGAAGCTGAAGCTCGATCGGACAGGCAAGGATTTTGTCCGTCTGACTCACTTCAACGATTATGAGGGCGGTAAGGCTTCAAACCCGGTCGTTTCTACCGACGGCCGCTTCATGGCGTTTCAAGTGGCGCGAACCACCGATCCAGCAGGCGTGGGTTATGGAATTCTCCTCTACTGGTTCCATCGATAGCGTGGTGCGGAGGCGACATACTGCTCTTTCGCGAAGGTCGGCAAGCCGCAGGCGCAGTGGTCGACACACAAGTGAGCCTGATGGCAATTGGCACACACCAGCACGAAAACCCCGTCGGCGCGTATGCCTGAAGCTCTTCGCAGCCCCTCGCTCCCCTTTTTATGCAGCCTTGGGAGGGTAGGTGCCCGCCACCTTCATGAAGAATCCATGGACCCGATGAAAGAAGGGCGCCTGACTCAGAAACATGTAGGGGCAGAGGCCGGCCACCACATGCATTCCCCTCTCGCGGCAGAAGCCCACCGCCTCCTCATCGACCGCTCCGCGGCCTGTGCCCCGGTGAAACCAGACGTGGGTGATACCGGATTCCTCACAATCCTGCGCGATGCGCAAGCTCTGGTCCGCCGGCGTCATGACCAGAACGCCGTCGACCGGCGGCTTGATGTCCTGCAGCCTGGCGAAAGACCGCTCACCGTCAACTTCGTCCACGGCGGGGTTGACAGGTACCATGTCGTATCCCTGCCGCCGCAGCTCACGAAACATCTCACGGCTGAAGTCCTTCGGATTCCGCGAGACCCCCACCAGTGCCAACCGCTTCTGTGCCAGGAAATCTCTGACCTCTTCACGCGTTGTGCCGTACATGGCAAAGCCTCCGACACCTGTGGCAGGCTGAGTGCCGCGATTGCTTCGCCGTTGCCAAGCGTCGCGTTCTTACCCTGTGCACTCCGCCTGATATTCCACTCAAATACTGCACCCTTCAGTCACGCACTGGCGGTGAGCTAAATCACATGGTTAAGTGACAGATGATCAAAGACTTATCTGCATGCCACGCGCGAATCGGCGGTTAGATTCCTTTGCGTTGACGAAGACTGTCGTTATCGTTCGGGGTCGGCGCGGCCGCCGGAGCGGCTTCGCCACGGCAGCGTTCCGCCGTTGCCTACGCCGCGAGGTGAAACTCCAACTGGCTTGGAGTAGACTGCCATAACATGACACGGATGCCAGCACGCAACCGGGTGATATACATGATAGTGATCATGAGCCTGGGCCAGACGCCTCTTCCTTCCAATGGCAGCGCCGAACCGCAAGCTCAGCCGCCCCAGGCCGAGAGCGCCCAGCCTTTCCGCTGGCCTGAAGGGAAGCGGGCTGCGGTCAGCCTCAGCTTCGATGACGCTCGGCCGAGCCAGGTGGATACCGGTCTGGCGCTGCTCAATCAGCATCAGGTGAAAGCCACATTCTTTCTGCAGTCGGAAAATATCAGCCAGTGCCTCGACAGCTGGAAACGCGCGGTGGCCGACGGTCATGAGATCGGCAATCACTCCATAACGCATCCCTGCACGGGCAACTACGCCTTCTCACGCCGCAACGCCCTTGAGAACTACACCCTGAGCATGATGGCTGCGCAGCTCGACGGCGCCAACGCGGAGATCCAGCGGCTGCTCGGCGTTACACCCAAGACTTTCGCCTACCCCTGCGGGCAAAAGTTGGTAGGACGAGGACTGGACGCGAGAAGCTATGTGCCGCTGGTGGCGGATCGCTTCCTCGTGGGACGCGGCTACCTGGACGAGTCAGCCAACGATCCGCCGGTATGCGACCTCGCCCAAGTCATGGGCACACCTTTCGACGACATGGATTTCGAGCAGATGAAGAAACTCGTGGAGGCCGCCGCGCAGGAAGGACGATGGTTGATTTTCGTCGGTCATGATATCGGTCCGCGAGGCTACCAGGTTACCGATGTGGGCGCACTCGGAACCTTGGCGGATTACTTGAAGGATCCAGCGAACGGCATCTGGCTCGGGACGGTGGGAGAGATAGGTCAGTACATCGTCCAGAAACGAACGACAGCTGCTGACCTGCGCTAAGCGTCACGCAGGAATCACATGTCGACTTCCAGAAGGGTGTCCTCCGGCCCATAAGATTACCGATTGCAGCAACCCCGATGGCCTTCAGGTCGAGCGGCGACGCCGCGGGGCCTCGGCCCGGGTCGCCCGGACACAAGGTCCATCAAAGCGAGTTGTTGCGCGCGATGTTGCCGAGCATCGCGCCGCTGGGCTTGACGGTTCGGCGCTGGCTGGCCAAGTCGACCGCGACGATGCCGAACTTGGGCGTGAAACCGGACATCCACTCGAAGTTGTCCAAGAGCGACCAGGCGATATAGCCGCGCACGTCCACCCCGTCGTCAATGGCCCGCTTCAGGCCGGCGAGGGCGCGTTGAAAATACTCCACCCGGCGAGTGTCGTCGGCGGTGGCAATGCCATTTTCCGTGACGATGAGAGGCACGCGCACTTCCTGGCTGAGGTAACGAACCACGTGCTCGACGCACTCAGGGTAGAACTCCCATCCGGCTTGGGTGAGTTCAGCGCCGGGTGGCGGAAGCAGGTCTTTCCTCCCGACAATGGCGCGCGAATACGTCTGCGCGCCCAGGTAATCACACTGCTTCGCGACCTCGAGCCAGGGGCCGCAGACCTCGGCGCGCTTTTCGGCCAGGTGACTGTCGGCGGGAGCCGGCTGATCATCCGTGATGGCAAGATTGAAGCCAATTGGCATGCCGCTGCGAACCGACTTCATGGCGGCCATACCCTTGTGATGCCCGGCGAGCAGGCCCTCGCGCACCTTCAAGGCGTCGCCCAGGAAGAAATCCGAGAATTCAGAGGCGTGAAGCTGCTGGCGGACGTTAGCCAGGGCCTGTTGCATCATATCGATCGGGCTCTTGCCTTGGAACCCCGGAAGATTGATCCAGCTAAGCAATTGGGGAACGTCCGGCTCGTTGAAGGTCGAGGCGTAATCCACCAAATCGCCTAAGTGCCGGGTGGCCTTTTCACAGAAGCGGGCGTAGAGATCGGGCGCGGAAGCATTCTGCCAGCCGCCTTGACAGGCAAACCAGCGAGGAACGGAGAAGTGGGAATAGGTCAGCAGGGTGGTCAGGTTACGCTCGCGGCAGGCGGCCAGCATGCGGCGGTAATGTTCGAGTTCAGCGTTGGAAAAGAGGCCTTCCTCGGGCTCGATCCGCGCCCACTCCAGCGAAAAACGGTAGGCGTTGAAGCCGAGGTCGGCCAGGAGGCTGATGTCCTGGGGATAGAGATGGTAGTGATCGCACGCATCTCCTGAGGGTTCCTTGAAGAGGCTCTGGGGCAGATGTTCCAGGGTCCAAAAATCGCTGCTGGTATTGTTGCCCTCGACTTGATGGCCGGCGGTGGCGCACCCCCAGAGGAATTTTTCAGGGAACGATTTGGACTTGTCGGCCGGGCGCGGGTTGGCGGTGGGCTCCGCGTCGGCTGCGCTGGCAAGGGAGGCCCCTCCGAAAATGCCTGTCACGGCCGCCGCCGAAGCACGCTGCAGAAGGTCGCGGCGCGTCATCGGCTCGCATGAAGGTTTCGGTGGTTTCATCGACCAGCTCCCCATAAGGATTTTCAGCCGCACGTTCTTCTCTAACCCAAGAACGGCGCCATTATACGCCTTTCTGACGGCTCGTAATTTTGTGAAGAGTTGCCTCAATGCATCCGGCCGGGGCTCGCTCACCCGCAAGAATCGAGGGTCAACCCCTCGTGCAAGTTGCCATTTGACCTTGGGGCGCATGCTGGGTTCTAATGACTGCTGCTTTTTTGCGGAGGCAAACGATGCTGACTCGCCGGGAGTTTCTTGAGAAAGCCGTCCAAGGGGTTTCGGTTGGCGCGGCCCTGAGCGCTACGCAGGCGTGGGGCGCGGGCCAACCCGCGTGGACGAAGCCCATCGGTCTCGAAATCTACACGGTCCGCGAGGAGTTTGCCAAAGATCCGGCCGGCACGCTGAAGAAGGTGGGCGCCACGGGCTATCGCGAGGTGGAGATCCCGCCCGAACTTCCGGCCGCGACGCTGAAGGGCTATCTGAGCGCCGCCGGTTTGACGGCGCCGAGTACGTATATCGACATGCCCAAGGACGTCGAGGATTGGAAGAAGACCTTGGACAAAGCCCATCCTTACGGCTTCCGCTACATCGTGGTGGGCGACAATCCCACGCTCGACGCCGACGCCTGGAAGAAGCGAGCCGGCCTGTTCAACCAGTGTGGCAAATTGGCGCAGTCGGCCAGCATGCAGTTCTGCTATCACGCTCACTTCCACGAGTTCGCGCCCTTGGGCGATACCTCGGGCTACGACATCATGCTGACGCGCTGCGACCCCAAGCTTCTGAAGTTCGAGATGGATGTCTTCTGGTGCACCTACGCCGGAAAGGACCCGGTCGCCTATTTTGAAAAGTACCCGGGGCGCTTCCCCCTGCTGCACATCAAGGATTTCAAGCCGGGCTTCCCGACCAGCACCAGCGACTTCCCTTACGACAACGGGCCCAACCCCTTTGCCCCCGCCGGCCAGGGCCGCATCGATTGGGCTAAGATCTTTTCCCACGCGCACGAGGCCGGCGTCCAGCACATCTTCGTGGAACAGGACCGCTGCGACGGCAGCCCGTTCGACGCCATCAAGACCAGCTTCGACTACCTGAAGGGCCTTCGTCTGGCCTAAGCGTGGCGCCAGCGCCACGACGCCAAGTCGTCCCGCCTGCAGACCGCCCATCCACCCTTGCGGCGTGACTTGCAAAGCTCCGCTTACGAACGGCTCCCACCTGCGTCCATAGAGAAGGGCCGGCGGGGCTCAGCCGGATGGCAGAGCGTTTCCATCTTCATTGGAACCTGCCGCCGAGCGGCGTCGTAAGGCAAGGTGTGGAGGTGTGGAATGCAGAAGGTCTTCAGCAATCTTCGTTATGCCTTGCGGCAGTTCCGGCACTCTCCTGTCTTCACGGCGGCTGCCGTCGTCACCCTGGCCTTGGGAATCGGCGGCACCACAGCGATATTCAGCCTGATTCACGCGGTGATGCTGCGCTCTCTGCCGGTGACGGATCCGGGGCGGCTCTACCGCATCGGTGAGGGCGATGATTGCTGTGTCGAAGGCGGACCTCAAGACCGCTGGGGATTTTACTCGTTCCCTCTGTACGAACGGCTGAAAGCGAACGCCCCGGAATTCGAGGAGCTGGCCGCTTTCCAGGCCGGCAATTGGACCCAGAGCGTGCGGCGCGAAAGCGAGCAGGCGGCTCGTCCGCTGCAGGCCGAGTACGCTACCGGAAATTACTTCTCAACCCTGGGAGTGGGGGCCTTTGCCGGACGCGTGTTCGGCCACGAAGACGACAAGCCCGGCTCTCCTCCGGTGGCGGTGCTCAGCTACCGCGCCTGGCAGAACTCCTACGGCGGTGATCCCTCGGTGGTGGGTTCCTCCTTCATCGTCAGCGGCCACCCGTTTACCGTCGTTGGAATTGCAGCGCCCGGATTCTTCGGCGAGACGCTGCGCAGCGACCCTCCCGATCTCTGGATTCCGCTACAGCAGGAACCGATGATCGACGGTGAGAGTGCGCTGCTACCCCATTCCATCTCAGCATGGCTGCGCGTGATCGGCCGCCTGCGGCCGGGAGCTTCGGTTAACGGGATAGCTCCGCGTCTGACCGGTGTGCTGCGGCGGTGGCTGCAGTACGATTCCGGATATCCGGCCAACTGGATGCCGGACGTGATCCGCATGCTTCCCAAGCAGGTCATCAACGTGGTCCCGGCCGGCGCCGGCGTGGCGGAGATGAAGGAGGAGTATGGACGCAGCCTCCAGATCCTGCTTGCCGTTTGCGGCTTGGTCCTGCTGATTGCGTGCGCTAATGTCGCGAACCTCTTGCTGGCCCGTGCGGTGGCGCGTCGCGGGCAAACCGCCATACGCCTTGCCATGGGTGCGACGCAGCGGCAGATTATCGGGCAGGCTCTCACCGAAAGCGTCATGCTCGCGGTGGGCGGCGGCATTGCCGGACTTCTGGTGGCCGTGGCGGCGGAGCGCCTGCTGCTCACGCTCGCCTTCCGAAGCGCACACTTCCTTCCCATCAGCCCCGTGCCATCTCTTGCCGCATTGGCGTTCGCCTTCGGATTGGCGCTCGTGACGGGAGTTATTTTCGGCGCAGCCCCCGCCTGGTTTGCCACGCGCACCGATCCCGCCGACGCGCTGCGTGGGTCCGGCCGCAGTACCGGCGATCACTCCACTTTCGCTCGCAAGGCGCTGCTGATCGTGCAGGCCACGCTCTCGGTTGTCCTGGTCGCGGGCGCCACCATGCTGGCGCGAAGCCTCACCAAACTCGAGCGCCAGGACTTCGGATATCAGGTTCAAGGGCGCGTCGAAGTGGCGCTGCTCCCTCCGCCGTCCAGTTACACAGAGGCCAGATTGGCCGCGCTCTACCGTGAACTTGAAGATCGCCTCGATCGCCTGTCAGGAGTAGAAAGCAGCGGCCTCGCGCTCTACAACCCGCTGACCGACAATTGGGGCGAGCTCATTATGGTGGCCGGCCATCCTCCCGGCAAGATGAGCGAAGAGGCAGGCGCGTCCTGGGATCGCGTGAGCGCCAACTACATGCAGAACTTTGGCATGACGATGGTCCGCGGGAGGTATTTCACGATTGCCGACAACGAGACCGCGGAGCCGGTGGCGATCGTAAACCAGGCTTTCGTGAAGCGCTTTTTCAAGCGCGGCGAAGATCCGGTCGATCAGCACTTCGGCTTGGATCTGCCCGAGAACGCCGGCACCTTCCGTATCGTGGGGGTCGTGCGGGATGCGAAGTTTGCGGGCTTCGCCTTGGATCGGCCGGCACGCCCTATGTTCTACGTGCCCCTCGCCCAGCATGTGAACTACAAGCAGGACTTGATGAAGCAACTCGAGTTCAGGTCGCATTTTATCGGCGGACTCATGCTGGTGACCCACACACCTCAGGGTGTGCTCGAGCCGCAGCTAAGGAAGACCCTGGCCGACGTGGACCCCAACCTCACCATCACCAGCGTCAGAACCATGCAGGACCAGATCGACCTCTCCTTTGATCAGGAGCGCGCCGTGGCCAGTCTGGCGGGCCTGTTTGGGGTGGTGGCTCTTCTGTTGGCTGCGGTGGGACTCTACGGGGTCACAGCCTACACGGTGGCGCAGCGGACCAACGAGATCGGCATTCGCATGGCGCTGGGAGCTGACCGTGCCCGGGTGGTCCAACTGGTCCTGCGGGGCGCGTTCAATCGCGTCCTGGTGGGGCTGGTTCTCGGCCTGCCGCTGGCCGTCGGGGCCGGGCGCCTGATCTCGGCCCAGCTCTACGGCGTTTCCAGTTGGGATCCGCTGGCGCTGACGGTGGCGGCGAGTGCGCTGGCAATCTGCGCCTTCTTCGCCGCCATCATTCCGGCCGGCCGCGCGGCGTCGATCTCACCCATTCAGGCGCTGAGGACCGAGTAGCGTCCCTGCGGCTCATCCAAGGGTTTGAGCGGCACCCGGCCGGCTCACCGAACGACGGTAGCGGCCTGCCGATTCAGAAACACCGGGTTGAGACGTACGTTGGGGTTGGGGAATACCAGATTGACCGCTGAACCGACCGCCGCGGCTCCTTGCTTCGGACTTTGATCCATGACCACCGGGTTTGGGCTGTAAGGTGTCGGGTAGGTGTAGCCGCTCACGGTGCCCAGCTTCAGATTCGCGGCCGTCAGCACAGCAATGGCGCCAGCAAAAGACTGGCCGATGAGGTTCGGCACCGGTACGTTCTGTTCCTGAACAACCAGATCGACTGTGGAGTGGCTCTTGACACTGTTGCCGGCCTTAGGATTCGAATCGACGACCTGGCTCGGGGTGGTGACACCGGGCTGGTTCACATTGGTAACCTGTCCGACATCCAGGAGCGCGGCGTGCAGGGCGCTGACCGCGTTGTCATAAAGCTTCCCGGTCACCGGAGGCACGACAACAATCGCCACCCCCACCTGAACGTCGACGCCCGAGCCGGAAGCTGCCTTCTGCCCCGCCGCTGGACTTTGGTTCAGCACCTGGTCCACGCTTGAAGGGTCGCCGAGAACACTGGTGACGTTTCCAATCTTCAGGTTTAAGGGCGCCAGAGCGGTGTTGGCGTCCACCAGGCTCTTGCCCGTGATCTGAGGCACAACCACTTTGTTCTTTCCACTTTCGTACAGCCAGATCCCCAGACCGGCGGCCAACAGCACCGCAACCGCGACGGCCGCGATCCACCAGCGCTTGGGCGGCTCCTTTTTAGCGACCGAGTAGGCGATCGTGGGGCCCTGGGTGAAGTCCTCGTCGGGGTTCAGCACCGACACCGCGTCCAGACGGAAGGTGTACTTGCCCTCCTTGCCTCCCGGACGCACGCCCACCTGGACGGTGAACTGTTGCGCCCCGCCGACCGGGAAATCGCGCTCCGGTTCGCCGGCCAATTTTAGCCAGTCCTTTTGTGCTGGGTCCTGCGGAACCACCTTGGCGCGCCCGCGCAGATGCCTCCCGCTCGTGTTTGAAACCGTGAACGCGATTTCGCCCCGTTGCTGGGCGTCGAGATGCACCGCGCTCGAAGCGCTCGTGATGTTGAAGATGCTCGCCATCACTCCCCCTTTTAGCGATCCTCAGCCTCGGTAAGGCCCCTCTTGCAGTCCATATCACTTCATTGAGATGGCCGCAATCACGGTTCCGCTGCCCCGCACGAGCGTCCATGAGCTGATCACGGTCGCGCGGGTATAGAGTTGATAGTCCGTGCCGACACCCAGGATCGTCCCGTCGCTCTGGATGGCGATCCCGATCACCGATCCGCTCGCGGGAATGTTTACCCAGGGACTTCCGGCCAGGGTGGCGCGGGTCCAGAGGTCGTGAGACATACCGATGCCAAGGAACGTGCCGTCTTTCAACTGGGCCACATCGTAGACTAGTCCACTTCCTGGTACAAACTGCCATGGGCCCGTGGTCACCGAGGAGCGTGTATAAAGATTGTGATCGGTGCCGACACCAACGATGGTGCCATCACTCGTCTGGAGGACCCGAATGACCGCTCCGCTCCCCGGAACCTGCTGCCAGGTCGAGGTGAGCGTGTCGCGGGTGTAAAGGAGATTATCGGTCCCCACGCCCACAAACGTGCCATCGTTTAGCTCCATCACGCCGATTACGGCACGGCTGTTTGGCACCGGAACCCACGGGCTTCTCAGACTCAGCTTCGTATAGAGGCCGTTGTCAACACCGACCCCGAGTATGACAGGCTTTGTCGAGTTAGATGGCGTTTGACTCGAAGGCGTGGTCGGAGCACTCTTACTCCTGAGAATCAGCCATAATCCGACGCCCCCTAACACCAGTAGAGCCGCCACGGCCACCAGCCACCAGGGGAACGCCTTGGGTTTCTCTTGCCCGGCGGCCTTGAATGTCACCCACGGTCCTTGGGTGTAGTCCTCGTCGGGATTCTGCACGGAGAGCGTATCGAGGCGAAAGGCGAACGTGCCCGCCGGGCTCCCGGGCGGAACCGCCACTCTTACCCTGACCTGCCCGCTTCCGCCAGCGGCAAAGTCCTGCTCCGGCTCGCCTGCCACCGTCAGCCAGCCCTTCTGGGCCGGATCCTTGGCAACCACTTTGGCGCGTCCGCGTAGATGCCGGCCGCTCGTGTTGGAGACGGTGAAGGCAATCTCCCCCTGCCCGCGGGCGTCGAGCGGCACAGTGTTGGATGCCGCCGTTATACTGAAAACGTTAGCCACGCTCCCTCCCTCCGATCAATTCTCCCGGCACCCAAGCGTCCCCCAAGCTCATGACCGGTTAGCGGCCGGTGCTGGGGGTCGCTCGGGACCGTGGTCCCTGCTTCCAAACTCGATTTCGCAAGTCACATAAGCCGGCTTCTCAGACGACACGATCCTCTCGATCAAGGATCGAAAAGTTGACGCCTCGGCGGGCGCTCGCAGGCGGAAGTGGAACGGCTGCGATTTACCGCCCGGCACCGGAACGCGCTCGTCGATCTCGAAACCGTCCAGGCCCGTCGCCGTTCCCAGAAACAGGAGCAACCCCTTCGATGTGCCTCGCCATTGCGAGAGATAGGCTGCCGTCGCCACCAGTTCCCGCAAGCGGCCCAGTCCCGTGGGGAGGGTCCGAGGCGTCGAAGGACGAGACTGCGCTTCGAGCGCCCTTTCAAAGAGTCGATCCAGGTCAACCCAGTGGGCCAGGAAGGAAACGAAGGGCGCCGGAGCGCGGCGCGGATCGAAGTTCGTCTCGAGCCTCCGCAGCGTCTCCTCGGAAGGAGCGTGCAGGCCCTCCATGACACCCAGGATGGCAGACAAGGGGTTGCCTTCACGCAGAGTGCGCTGAAAAATGCCGGGCAGCAGATGTTTAATCTCGGTCTGCTTCATCTTCACTCACTACTTCGATGTCGTGGGGGGCGGAGCAAAAGAGCCAGGTGGGCGGCAAGGTGACCCTATCCGTAAAGACGTTGTTGGAGCAGGAGGAGTAAGTCACACCTTGGTCTTGGCTGCGGTAGATGCCGCCGGAACCGCCTGCCAGGACAACTTTTCCGTCCCGATCGGCCGCCACCGCCTCCACGGGGTAGAACAAGTGCTCCTTTTCGCGAAGCGGCAGCCCGGAGGCCAGCGAGGGCGTTTCCCAGACCGCATCGTCCCGGCGGGCGGTCAGCCGCAACACTCCGGCGTGATGCGACGCCGCCACAATCTGAGCTCCTTGGAAGGCGATGTCCTGACAGCTTCCGCCGGTCCAGTTCTTACTGAACGCCTGCCAGCCCTCCGGAGGGTCTGCATCTCCCAACAGGTTCCAGGTGAGGCAACCCTTACCCGGATCCCCGGCGTCCGCCATAACGCCCGCCCAGAGGAAGTAGGTGGGGCCATCCTGTTGCACGGCCAGAACACGAATGTCTTCGCCCGCTTGGCCGATATTCCGAAAGGTGTTTGCCTTTCCGCCGGCATCGGAGAGAAAGACACCCCCCAGGGCCCGGGCAGCCACGGCGACGCTGAGCCCGCCGGCCTGGTTGGGAGAAGCGGCTACGGCGTAAAAGCCGTTCGCGTCCTTGGCGTGCACAAAGACCTGAAGGGGTGAGCTATCAGGCTGCATTCCGACCTCATAGAGCCCCACCACCGTAGCCAGCAGGAGTACGGCGTTGCCTTCGCGAACCACCCAGGCGGCGTCCTGGATACTGAAGGCGGTCTCGCGCGGAATGGGCTCCCAGGTTTCGCCGCAGTCCTGAGAAATGTGGATGCGGGAACTGTCCGGAGCGGCTTTCAGACTGGTGCAGACAGCCAGCAGTCCGGGCCGGTCGGGATGCTGGCGGACGACCTTGACATCTTCGTCGGGAAAGCGACCCACCGGCTCCCAGCCGTCGCCATCATCGACCGACCGAAACAGCATGGAGCCGCTCCCCGCATACCAGGTATGGGGCTGGAACTCGTCGCCCGCCAGGCAGTGGATTTCATTCTGCGGAACCTCGTCCACCACGAACTTGACGCGGTCGACATAGCTCACCCCCGGCTCCGACAAGGCGATATCGTAGACGTGGGAAACGCGCAAGGCTTGCCCGAACCGCCAGCCCGGATGGGTTTCGGTAGGCAGAGGGTTTATGGTGCGGTGTAGATCCTCGAGTATCCTGGCTTTCACGGCGGCGGCATCTTCTTCCTGATGGGCCACGAATCTCGCTTGCACCTTGACGGTCTTGTAGCGCGCCCAATTGACCTCGCAGGCGGTGCCGAGAGGCCGTCTCTCTTCAAGCGCCGCCTGGATTTGCTGCCGCGCGGCGTCGGTTTCGTGTTCGTGAAGCCGGCTCCCGGTGACCTGGCCGCCTCCCCGTTCGTCTTCGGGAAGGTGCGGCACCAGCAAGACCTCGACCGTGCCGGGTTGCGCATGCTTCCACAACCCCGCCTTGGTAAGCGCCCGCGCGCGCGCCACGGCCCCCGAGCTGTGGAGCGCCACCAGCTCAAAATCGCGGGCGGTGACGGCCCGGCGCAAAGAATGGAGGTCCTGGGGGCCGCGCACGAGGGCGTTCTCGAGGGTTTCCGACGCCCGGCCGCCGGTCGCTGGCTTCGGGTTGGTTACCACGACACCGGGAATGGGATCCTTGAGCACGGTGAGGGTGTTGGCATCCGCCTTTTCAGGTCCGCCGCCGCGCCGGTACCACAGACGAATTTCGCGGCCCGCGGGAGGGAAAGCTCCGAGGGGGCGCGGCATATCGTCGAGCCGGCCGTCGGCGCCCATCATCCGCGCCTCCGGAGCAAAGGTGATGGTGCCCATCATCCGGTCAGCGACGTAGGCAAAGAGATCGTCGCCCAGGTTGGTGAAGTTCTCGACCTCGCGCCAGACACGGTAGGCCTTGCCTTGAAACTGGAGGGCAGGAGCCCGCTCTTCCAGTTCCGAAGGCGCCGCTTCAACTCCCACGACGAGATCAAGCTCCTCTCCGGTGGGGGCAATAATAGGCGGACGGCGCGCCGCCACCCACTGCCCCGGCAAGCCGGTGCCCGTTCCGGCCAATTCCGCCTCGACCGGTTCGCAGTGGTGCGCCAGCACGGTGATCTGCGTCTGGCCGGGCTCGATCACCGCCGTCCGGGCCGTGACAAATACCGGAGGCTCCGCGCCGCTGCCGGGTCGCGAGGAGGTCACCCGCGTGCCGCGGGAAATCTCGACCGGCTTGTCGGAGGCCCGGCCCAGGCTGAAGACGAGCTCTACGCTGGCCGCCGACGGAGGCTGGAGCCTCACCCCGATTAGCCGCAGAAACTCGATATAGGCTTTGTCGGGGAGGCGGTTCAGGCGGTAGATCATCGTCTCGGTCAGGAAGGCGAAGACTTCGAGAAGCGCCGTGCCCGGATCACCGGGAGTAAGGTCGGTCCAATCCGGACAGGAACGCCTGACCCTCTCGGTCGCCTCCTGTAGAAGCTGGTCGAAGTTTCGATCGTCCAGGTTCGGGGACTGAAGCGGCATCAGATTCTCTCTCCCGAAAGACTGAAAGGAAAGGTGAGCTGCTCGGTTCGATGCGTCGCCTTCACCCGGTACTCCAAGCGGATGTCGAGCCGGCCGGGCTCCTCCTCCACTCGCGAGGCGTCAAGATTCAGGATCAGGATGCGGGGCTCCCAGCGCTCGAGCGCGCGCTGGACATAGTGCCGGGCCAGTCCCGCGGTCGTATCGTCGTTGGGCGAGAAGACGAGACGATGCAGATCGCAGCCATAGTCGGGGCGCATCACCCGCTCCCCGGGCCGGGTCGCCAGCAGCAACAAGATCGCTTGCCGGACGGACGCTTCCTCCATCAGCATCTCGATGCCCCCGCCGGCGGAAAGCGCCAGGCCGGACCTCGAAGTCTCACCGGTCCTCAGCTCTTCGTGAGTTTCCTCCTCCTCGCTGAGGCGGGGGAAGTGAAATCGCCAGGCTCGAAAACGCGGTCGAGTCATTTCTTCTCGCTGACAAAATCCTGGCCGGGGGACCGCACCTTGTACTTGACCACTCCCGGGGGCGTGCCATCGGTCAGGCCAGTGACGGTGTCAAGGCAGACCCTGCGTCCGTCGATTCGGAGAAAGTCCGAGTACCCTTCGGTCACCGGCAAGGTCGTGGTGCACGGCTTGATGGTGGCGCCGATGTTCGGACACCCGCCGATCGGCCGGCCTTCGGGGTCCTTCTCAACTAGCACCCGGCGGCTGCTAATGGTCACGACCGCCTGCAGAGGCGCGAGGCGGACCCGGCCGTTTTCGTGCTTGCAAACCAGGACCGCATCTTCGGTCAGCCAGAGCATTCACGCCTTCTGGAAATCTATCGTGCTTCCCCGCACCACCACCGCGCGGCCGGGCGCTTCGATCTCCAGATCCGCCTGCGAGTGAAGCCGGACCTTGCCGGGCGTCAACTCGAGATAACTGCCGTCGCTGTTCTCCAGACGAAGCAGCTTCCGGGAATCATCGAGCCCGAGCTTCTGGCCGCCCGGGGTCAGGAAGGTGAAGCGCCGCACCGAACCGCCCTCGATTCCCCAATCGGGCGGAACCGCTGACCCGTAGAGCCCGCCCACGACCAGCCCCTGGGCGGGGTCCTCGCCGTTAAACAGCACCAGAACGTGATCGCCCACGTCCGGAAGCGCCACCAATCCTTTCTTGCCCGCCGCCGGAGCCAGCACGCCCACCCATTCCGTCTCGACGTCGGCGTGCATGGGAAGCGAGACGCGAACGCGGCCCAAGCCGTCGGGATCATCGACCCGCGTAACCACGCCCGGCGCGGCGCTGAGGGCTTTAGTGCGCGCTCGCGCTTTCGGGGGCGCCGACGAGATTTCGGAGACAAAGCCCCGGCGGCGATCGATCGTGTGGATCACCGAGGACAGGACATATTGCCCCGCCAGGGCGTCGGCCAGGCCCTGAACGTCGACGCGTGCGCCCGGCAGAAGGCTGGTGTCGCCCTCCGCCACTCCCCATAACGTCACCTCGCGCGCCACCCGCGCGTCCAGTTCCGCCTGGGCAATGGCCTCCGCCTGAGGATCGTCCTGCGCGGTTTCATTGGTCAGGGTGCGTTCCCCGGTGCCTCCCACCCGGTCGGGCGAAACTTCGGTCTTGACCGCCCGGCCCACTCTGGGCGCGCTCGCCCGGCCCTGGTGGGGCTCGATGCGCCACGGATCCCAGCCGGACGCGAGCACCGATCGACAGGCCGAGTCCCCGTTCACCTCGACTCGGGCCTCCAAGAGAGAATCCCCGAGCTTGAGAGGGACGGGGCTGCCCATGCCCTCGAGCGTGATCACATGCAGCACGTCTCCCCTTAAGGTAAAGAACAGGCCGCAGCGCTCGGCGGTCTCCCCCAGTAGGGCCAGGTCCGATTGACGGTGCTGGATCAGCCGGTGCCACACCGGACCGGCTTCGGCCGCCTCCACCGAGAGCCCGACGTCACTCACCAGTTCGCGGGCCAGGTCCGCCACCGTGACCTGAACGTGGGCCCGGACCGGCTGGCGCTTTCGCAGACGGTGGAGCACGTCGTAGCCGCGGACCCGCACCTGCAATCCCGCCGACCCGTCATGCACGTACTCGGCGGCCGTCACCTCGCCGTCGAAGAGCGGATCGGTCTGCCCCTGGACCTCGACGCGCAGCGATGAACCCACGAGGTCCGGAGCCGCCTCGGCCAGCGGCCCATCCGGATTGAAGAAGGTGAGCTCGCACTGCGAGGGTACCGACAACCCGTGTTGGACGCGGACCTCTTCGAGGGCGCCGGCGTCCCGGTCAGCGAGCGCGCGCCCGTCCAGCTCCACAGCAGCTTTGGGAAAAGCCAGAGTGGGGCTCACGCGGGCTCCTTCGAGACCCAATCCTGCGGTATCTTGAGCAAAGTTCCGGGCGGGATTCGCGTCGGATTATCGAGATTGTTCGCCTGGGCGATCAGCTTCCACCACGGATAGCCGCAGTGTTGCTGCGCGATCACATCGAGGCGCGCCGGCGGCCCGCCTTCCTCCTCGTCCCCGGTACTTCCACCTTCGACTTCGTGCACTAGCGCCTGGCCGGCAGCGAGTTCCTCCCCCTCCGGCACTTCGGGCATCGATCCGCCCAAGGTGGGAGCATCCGGGCTGGGGAGCGCGGGCTCCGCCACCCGCAGCAGGCGCATGCGCAGCCACGAGCGTCCCGGCGCGCCGTCGGGGGAAAAGTTCTCCAGGCGCTCCGCTATCGCCACCACCACCCCCGGAATATTCCACGCCTTGCCCCAGACGAAGCGGACCATCGGCGGCTGGCTGAATCCCTCACCTTCGTCGCCGCCCTCCGCCAGCTGCCACAGCGGGCGCGTGAGATCGCGCACGTCGGCGGTGGCGATCGAAGACCCCGCAATCGAGACATCGAAGAGCAGATCAAGATTGATCTCGGTGGTGCCGCCGCCGGTGTAGTGCAGCGGATCGTCCTTGAGCCCCGCGCCCGTCAGGGGGCCCGAGGTCGACTGCCGGGGGCGCACTCCGGCCAGCCGGCGCACGACCACGCTGGCCGGGTTCAAGAGACAGGGAATGCGCTCCCCCGTCTTCTCCACCAGAAAGGCCACGCGTTCCATCAGTCGCCTCCCCGCTGCTCAGCATCCAGCCGGGTGGAACGCTCCCGGGACTGAAGAGCGCTGGTCCAGCCCTCGGCGCCGCCAGGCGCGCCCTCCAGAAGTTCGGGCCAGCGCCCATCCGCCAGGCCAGACAATTCCGTCGCGGACGCCGGCTCTTTGTAAGCCGTCGCCGACAATGTCTCCGGCCCCAGCCAACTGTCCCGCTTTGCCGCCCCGACTGGCGCGGCCGCCGTACCGGAAAGCTGCGGCCACAGATCTCGATCTTGAACTCGGGCCCAAGACGCGGAAGCCAAGTCGCTCTCGGGGCCCGGCAGCTCGCGGTCAAGTGATGAGGTCGCAGAAACCGGCATCTTTGAATTCTCTACCGAGCGCGGCGGAGCGCCTTGCCCTGGCGCGGGCGCCGACCGATAAGCTGCCTTCGGCACACCGGACGGGATCGCTGACACCTCGGCGTCGGCGCTCGCATGCGAAATCAGGATGCGCGGCGCCCGGCTGGGATTCCCGCCCGGCTGGCGCGCCGGACGCGGTTTGCCGGTTTCTTCCGTTGCTGCTCCCGAGGACACTGGAGTCTGGCGCTGTCGAATCGCGCCCGCGTCTGACGCCAGCTCGCCCGGCGCCGTTCGCCCGGCGGATGGTCCGGAAGCGGCAACCTCCGGGCTCGGAGCTCGCGAGCGGACCGTCTGTTCTCGAGGCGGCACAGAGTGCGCGGCAGCTGTGCGGCCGGGCGCTGCAGCCTCAGGCGGCGGGCGCAGATCCTGTGCCCGCGTCTTCAACAGCTCTTCTCCGGCCTGTCGATTGCCAGTCGCAGCAGGCGCGGGCCTTGGCACACGGACGCGTTCCACCGGAGCCTCAGCGGCAGCTTGCGACCTGGCGGGCTCAACCTCGGAGACCCGGAGCTGCGGAGAGCCGGAGGGGGGAGAACTGGGCGCAGGATTCTCCTGCCGCGCGGCGGCACTCCCGGTAAGCTCTTCACGCGGCAGACTTGGCGGCAGTGAAGGCGAGGTTGCGTGATGGATGACCGTTCGAGGCCTCCCCCACCGGAGCAGGTCAGGCGCGCGGCGCCGCACCAGCTCCGCCCAGTGGCGCGGGGGCCCCTCGGACAAGGAGTCAGAATCCGGGCGGTTGACGCCGGCCAGGATCGCCTCTTCGGCCGACGGCTCATCGCCGCCGGTTTCTGCAGCGGTGGGCGCGGCGCTTGAGGCAAGCTCGTCTTCCGGCAGGAGCCGCTCCGACCAGCGCCGTAGCCGCAGCGCCACCCAGCGGCGCGCGCTTATCCTGAATCCAACCCTAGCCAAGCGCTACCCCCGGTCCAGCGTCTCGAAGACCAGCGTGATCGACTCGATCGCCAGCTGCCGCCCCAGCGCGTCCAGCGGCGCTCCCCGCCACTCCGCCACCCAGGCGTTGACGAGGTCCCAGCGCAGCACCTCCGCCACCCCGTCGCTCTCCAGCATCACGATCGACACGTTCTTGCGCTCTACATTGCCCTTGACCCCCGTCATCAGCCAGTTCCACAGCTCGGTGGACGACGTGAGCCCGTAGCGCAAGGTGATGTCCCCGTATTCGACCTGCCCCGGGATGCGGTGCACGATCTGGCTCTGGCCTCCTTCCCGGTAGCGGATGGCCTCGATCTTGATCGACAGGTCCGAGCACTGCGTAAAGTGCCCTTCCGTCACGCCCTGGATCACCAGCTTGAAGTTGTATGACCGGTACGGATCGTTAAATACCCCCGGTTGCGCTCCCGACTGTTGGCCCTCTGGCGCCCGCTCTGCCTCTTCTGGCATGTCAACCTCCTTCTCCCGTCTTTAGGCACCTTCTACTTCAGTTCCCCCGGCATGCTGCCCGATCCGGAAGATAATGAACTCCGCCGGCTTCACCGGCGCCAAGCCTATCATCGTCACCACCTGTCCGGCGTCGATCACTTCCGGGGGATTGGTGGTATCGTCGCACTGCACGAAGAACGCCTGCTCCGGGGTGGCTCCCATCAAGGCTCCATCCCGCCACACCAGCCTCAAGAAGGCACTGATGTCCCGCCGGATGGCTTTCCACAGGGAAGCGTCGTTGGGTTCAAACACCACCCAACGCGTGGCCCGCTTGATCGATTCTTCGATCATGTTGAACAGCCGCCGCACGTTCACGTAGCGCCACTCGCTGGCGCCGTCCGCCACCGTGCGCGCTCCCCACACGAGCGCCCCTTCCCGTGGGAAAAAGCGCAGGCAATTCACCCCGGCCTGATTCAACGCACCCTGCTCGGCGTCCGTCAGCCGGTAGGTAAGGTTCAGCGCTCCCCGGATGGGCTCGTTGGCCGGCGCCTTGTGCACCCCGCGGCTCGCGTCAGTACGGGCATAGATCCCCGCCATGTGCCCCGAGGGCGGCACGTCGACCAGATCCTTGGCGGAGAGCGGATCGCGCACCGTGATCCAGGGGAAGTAGAAGGCGCCGTATCCCCGCTCCGACACCCGGGGCCGCAGTCCCGGGTTCTTGGGCGGCGTGGTTGCCTTGTCATCACCGCCGCCACCACCGCCGCCGGCCCCGCCCTTGCCGCCTTTGGGCGTCGCCGCCGCCGCGCCCACCTGGGTCAGGTCGTCAACGTTCTTCACATCCTCCGGCGCGTCCAGAATCGCGACCCGGTCCTTCATGTTTTCACAGTGGGTGAGGAGCGTCTCGTAGTCCTCCGGCTTGGTGTAGCCCGGCGCCGCCACAATATTCACCTCTTCCAACTCTTCCAGCACGTCGATCCCTTTGCGGTCGCGGCCCCCGCCGCCGATCGGCTGTCCCTTGCCCACGTTCACGCAGTAGCAGCGGCGACCGCCGTTGTTGAAGAAGCCGAACACCCCGTGGGACAGCGGCGTGCTCACCGCTCCGGCCGGCACATACTCCTTCACGAACTGGACCCAGCTATTGATGGCCACGGCCTCGTTCACCCGCGCGCCGGCGTCGGGCGCTTCTCCCACGAAGGCGGCCGTGCTCGTTCCCACAGCCTGGATGGGCCGCGGTCCCGTCGAGATCTCTTCCACATAAACACCTGGCGTCAAGTACGAAGACAGTGGCATCTCAGTCCTCCTCAATCTCAATTCGGACCAACACCGGCTTGCCGGTATCGGCCGTGGTCACGTTCACTTCTCGTCCCTTCGCTTTCACTCGCAGAGCCGTGGGCCGTCCCTCGCCGGGCACAGCCGCAAAATAGAATCGCCCCTGGGAATCCGTGTGTGTGGTCAGGTGCAGCGCCGGAATCTGAACTTCCGCCCCGGCCAGGGGAATGTCCCCGGGACCCCGCACGACGCCCCGCAACCCCGCCATGGGTAAGGTCTGGACCACCGGAGTGGCCCGCACCAGCTTCACCTTCGGCTGCGCGCGCTCCTGCTGCAGCGGCACCTGCAGCACGAACGACGGCCGCGGCGCGATGCCAAACGCCCTCCAAACCTCCACCGGCACCGGCGCCAATTCGACCTGGAACTCGGGATTCCGCAGCGCGGCGAACACCAGTTCCCCGAGGAGCCGGTGCGCCTCCTCCGCCTCCTGCGACCACGTCGTGACGAGGTAACGCAGCCCGATCTGCCACGGCGGCAATTGATGCGTACTCGGGGGAGGCAGGCTGGCGACCTCCATCAGGTATAAAGCGATTCCCTGCCCCGTCTCTGCCGCGCTCGGTGCCTCAAGGCGCACCTCCACGCCTTCCGCAACGCTCTTGACCCAGTCTCGGAGCCGCCGATCTACCTGATCGATCATGCTCGAAGGTCACATCTCCAATCTTGGCGGCGCCCCTGGGCACAGACCGGCAGGGGTGCCAATTGTTACTTGAGGCGCTAATTCTAACCTGAAAGTGTCCCCGCAAGAGATGAAAAAGTTGATTAGCCCTCCCTCCGCTCCTGCCACCCCCGTGGACCGCCTTGTCCGACCGCCAGCCCGGGATCCGATCGACAAGCGGCAGTTTCTTCGGTTCCCGGCCAGGATCAGCTTGACCCCGCTCGCGGCACGTTGTAGATGTATACCATACTTAATGCTGCCGGTGATGGTGGGGATGGAATGAATAAGGTCTTCTTTATCGTGCTGATCGTGGTGGCGGTCGCATTTGCCCTCGTGCTCGCCTCAGGCTCGAGCAACAACCAGGCCAGCGCGCCGGCCGACGAGGGGAACTATTCTCCGCCGGCATGGTCGAGCGCCATCGGCAGCCTGATCGGGTCGTTCAGCCCGAGCCTCAAGCTGAGCCCAAGCTCATTCCGGGTCCAACCTGGTAAGGAGCAGCAGGTCTCAGTTCCCGCTGGAAGCCAGGACTTTCGCCGGGCAACCTTCGAGGTGACGCCTTGCAATAGCAGCAGCCCTCCCGCCCACGCCACCCCAGCCACCATCGCCTACAAGAGCTTCGCTAATGAGGGCAGCGATCTCAAGCTCGACAGTCAGACGTGGCAGGGCACTAAGAAGAAGCCCTGCGTAGGAGCGATTATCGTTCTCCAGCATGGTGGGACCCTGACACTGGGTTGCTCCGGCTCTCAAACCTGCACCATGACCCTCGAGTAGCCCTGGCGGTTCTCAGCGCGGGCCTTCCTGTCTGGCAGGGCCACTACTCGCAAGAGCTGATAGTTGGAGAGCCGCCACCGTGACGACCTCAACGTCGTCGGCCCGCTAACCAGCTTTCAGATAACACCTCGAAAGAGGCCTTGACTTTGTTCATGAGATATGTATAATATGTCAAATGATGACGGGGTGGTTTGGAGGGAAGATGGACGGCAGACCCCAGATGATTGCGGGTGCCCAGTTGCTGGACGAGCCGCGGCGGCAGGGGACCCCCCCATGAAAACTGAAAAACAAACCTGAGAAGCTGTTTAGAATCAACAAAAAGGTCAAAAAACAAACCTAGAACAAACCTAAACAAACCCGAGCGGCGTCGAGAGACGCTCAAATAAGTGCTTTGGAATGAGTGTGCCATTTCGGCGCAGGCTATAACAAACCTAGAACAAACCCGAAACAAACCTGAGGTGGCGAAGTCTTCCGATGCCCAATCTGGCCAAGGACAGGCGATAACCAGACCGATGTATAATCCCGTGCGCCGGAGGCGGGATCGGAATCCCGAATTCAGGTGTGAGGGATCGCAATGATGAAAAACCGGAACCGCAGGACGATGACTCGAAGAGTGCGGGTCTTCCCGTTTCTCAGCGTCCTTGACTCGCAGCAGGCAGAGAGGGATGACGAGATCGCCTCGGACTTATGACGGCTACGTTCTGTAAGTATTCCGCCGTGACGGCATGCCTGCTGATGTCTCTTGTTCCCATGACCCAGGCCAAAAGCAAGAGCAAGGCGAGCAGCACGTCTTATCTGGTTTACGTCGGAACCTATACCGAGCACGACAGCAAGGGCATCTATGTTTACCGCTTCCACGCCGGGCGCCTGACTCCGATCGGGCCCGCGGCCGAAACCTTCAACCCTTCCTTCCTGGCCGTCGGTCCGAGCCATCGCTTCCTCTACGCGGTCAATGAGACCGACACCTTTCAGAAACAGAAGACCGGGGCGGTGAGCGCCTTCGCGATCGATCGGAAGAGCGGCAGGCTCACCTTGCTCAACCAGGTGCCGTCCGGGGGCGCCGGTCCGTGCTTCCTCTCGCTGGATCGCACGGGCAAATACGTCCTGGTCGCCAACTATTCCAGCGGCAGCGTGGCGGTTTTTCCTCTGCAGGCTAGCGGACGCCTGGGGAAAGCTTCCGCCTTCGTCCAACACACCGGCCACAGCGTAAACCTGGAGCGCCAGGAGGCTCCTCACGCGCACGACATTGCCGTGTCGCCCGACAATCGCTATGCCTTGGCTGCCGACCTCGGCACCGACAAGCTCTTGGTCTATCGCTTCGATCCCAAGGCCGGTTCCCTCGCGCCCAATGATCCGCCTGGGGCCAGCGTGGAACCGGGCTCCGGGCCGCGGCACTTCGCCTTCGACCCGAGCGGCCGCTTCGTCTACCTGGTCAACGAGATCAAGTCGACCGTCACCACGTTCTCTTACAATCGAGCGCACGGAACGCTGCGTGAACTGCAGACCGTTTCCGCTCTTCGTCGGGGTTTCATAGGGGAGAGCACGGCGGCCGAGATTGCGGTCGGGCGCTCAGGCAAGTTTCTGTACACCTCGAATCGTGGAGAGGACTCCATCGCCGTGTTCGCCATCGACCCGGCGCGGCACACGCTGAAGAGCGTGGAGCACGTTCCCACCTTGGGGAAGGAGCCGCGCAACTTTGCTCTCGACCCGACGGGCGCTTATCTGCTGGCAGCCAATCAGAACTCGGATAACATCGTGGTCTTCAGCGTCAATCGCCGCACCGGGAAGTTGACGCCCACAGGCCAGGTTGTCGAGGTCCCTTCACCGGTTTGCATCGTCTTTGTGCCTGAGAAATGACCTGCGGGATCACCTTGCCTATTCCACCGTGACCGACTTCGCCAGATTTCTCGGCTGATCCACGTCGCAACCGCGCAGCACTCCCAGGTGATAGGCCAAGAGTTGGAGCGGAGCCGCCTCCAGCACCGCAGAGAGCAGTTCGTTGGTGGGCGGCAGGCTGATCACGTGGTCCGCGATTTCACTCGCCTCAGTATCGCCCTCCGTCACCAGGGCAATGATGCTGGCTCCCCGCGCCTTGGCTTCCTTGATGTTCACCAGCGTGCGCTCATAGCGCAAGCGTCCGCCAGGCGAGCGCGGATCGGTGGTGGCGATCACCACGATGGGCAGGCCGTCGGTAATCAGCGCGCCGGGTCCGTGCTTCATTTCGCCGGCCGGATGTCCTTCGGCGTGAATATAGGAGACCTTCTTGGCCTTGAGGGCCGCCTCAAGGGCGATGGGAAAGTGGACGCCGCGTCCCAGAAAGAGGAAGTCCGGAGCGCGCTGGAATTCGCGGGCCAGCTCCTCCACCTCTTCGTCGTGCTGCAGAACAGACTCGAGCTGTCGCGGCAAGGCCACCAGGTCCGCCAGGAGCTGTCGCGCTTCGTCAGCTCCCAACTGGTTGCGAATCTGGCCGAGGTAGATCGCAAACAGATACAGCGCTACTAGCTCCGCCGTGAACGTCTTGGTGGCGCTGACCCCGATCTCCGGCCCGGCATGGGTGTAGATGGCGCCGTTGGCCTCGCGCGGCACCATGCTGCCAAGGCTGTTGCAGATGGCGAGCGTCTTCGACCCCTTGTTGCGCGCCTCGCGTAACCCGGCCACCGTGTCCGCCGTCTCGCCCGACTGCGTTACCAGGATGGTCAGAGTGGAGGAGTCCACCAGCGGGTCGCGGTAGCGGAATTCCGAGGCGTAGTCCACTTCGGTATTCACGCGCGCCAGGCGCTCCAGCATGATCTTGCCGGCCAGCCCGGCGTGGCGCGAGCTGCCGGCCGCCACGATGGTGATGCCGCTGAAGGCGCGAAACTCGGCCTCGCTGATCTCCATCTCGTCGAGGAACACCTGGCCGGTCTCGGGCGAGATGCGGCCCAGGCACGTGTCGCGCACGGCCCGCGGCTGCTCGTAGATCTCCTTGTGCATGAAGTGGCGGAAGCCGCCCTTCTCGGTCAGAACGGGCTCCCAGTTGATGTGCTGCACGCGCCGGGTTACGAGCCGCCCTTCGAAATTGGTCAGCTTTACGCCGTTGGGAGTAAGCACGGCGAGGTCGCCGTCGGCCAGGAAGAACAGGTCGCGCGTGTGATACAGGATGGCGGGCACGTCGCTGGCCACCAGATACTCGTCGCGTCCCAACCCGACGACCGCCGGAGGTCCTTGCCGGACCGCCACCACCTCGCCCGGATCGCGGGTGGAGACGATGGCCAGCGCGAACACGCCCCGCAAGCGGCGCACTGCGGTGCGCACGGCTTCCTCCAAGGAGACGGGCTTGGTGCCCGCCTCGGCGGTCGCGTTCAGATACTTCTCGATCAGGTGCGCGATCACCTCGGTGTCGGTCTCGGTGACGAACTTGTGGCCCTCGGCCTCCAGCTCCTGTTTCAGCTCGCGGTCGTTCTCGATCACCCCGTTGTGGACCACCGCGACCGTGCCCAGGCAGTCGCGATGCGGGTGCGCGTTCTCCTCGGTGGGCGCCCCGTGCGTGGCCCAGCGTGTGTGGCCGATGCCGTAGGTGCCGTCGAGCGGATTGAGCCGGATCACTTCGCGCAGGTTGCGCAGCTTACCGGAAGCGCGCCTGATCTCCAGCTTCCCCTCGCGCACCACCGCCAGGCCCGCAGAGTCATAACCGCGGTATTGCAGGCGCTCCAGGCCTTCGAGAAGCACGGGAACCACCCGCTTGTTGCCGATGTATCCGATGATGCCAGACATTCAGTGGCCGCCTTCAGGGCGTGGCGTTTTGGAACAGCAGCGGAGCGAAGTTGATCAGGTTGCGCCGCCACACCATCCAGACGTGCGCTCCCGGGGTCTCGACGGCGCCAAATTCCACGCCCTTGGTCTTGAGCCATTCCTGGAACTTGTGGTTCGGCTCCAGCAGACGGTCGTCGCGGCCGCAGGCAATCCAGAGCAGGTGGATCCGGGAGTTGGCCTTCGAGTCGAGGCCGGGAAACTGGGTCTCGTAATTCTCGCCAAGGCCTCCGGCGCTGAAAGAGCCGATCCAGGAGAAGTGATCGAGATTGTTGAGGCCCACATAGAGCGACTCGGCGCCGCCCATCGAGAGTCCGGCGATGGCCCGATGATCGCGGTCCGCCGACACCCGATAGGACTTCTCCACCTGCGGAATCACTTCGGTGATGAGGGCATCGCGAAACCTGTCCATGTTCCGCTGGACGAGCGAAGGATCGCGAAACGCCCGGAAGCCTTGCTGAAGGATTTGTGGCGCGCCATAGCCCAGGGTCATGACGATAATCATCGGCTTGGTCCTGTGCTGGGCGATCAGGTTGTCCAGGATCACGTTGGCGCGCCCTACGGCCGTCCAGGCGCTGGCATCGTCACTATAGCCATGCAGGAGATAAAGCACCGGGTAAGACACGGTCAGATTGGCCGCGTCCTCGTAGCCGGGCGGAGTGTAGACGTAGTAGTCGCGGTCATCGCCGACAACGGCAGAGTGATAGAAGTGGTGATGAATTACGCCGTGCGGCACGTCGGCCGTCTCCCAGAGCGCGCTCCCGGGCACGTGGACCATGTTGGAGAGGTGGAGCAGGTTTGGCTTCAGCAAGCCTGGATTGGACGGGTCAACCAGGTCGACGCCGTCGGCGTTGAAGGAGTAGCCGTAATAGTCGGCCTCCAACGGCTCGGTGGTGATGCTCCAGACACCCTGATCATCCTTTTGCATGGGAGCCGGCTTGGCGCCTTCCAGATTAAGCTCCACCTGCTTGGCATTCGGAGCGCGAAAGCGGAACGTCACGGTTCGATCCGGATGCACCTCCGGCGAGACGAGCGGCGGAGGAGGCTGCGGCGCCTGCGCCTGCTGAGCGGGCGTCGGCGGCGTCTGCCGCGCGGTCGATTGGGCCCCCAGTCGGCCGGCAGTGACACCAATGGCAAGAAGAATCAGAACGAGACGCATGCGCTTCGCGACCATCGCTTGTATCCTCAACGGCCCTGAGGCCGTCCCTTCCTTTGGATTCACAATCTCCTTCGAGCCGTCTGACTGGAGCCGCGTCACCCTTCCAAAAGCAACGTCGCCGGCTCCTCGACAAGCTGCTTCACCCGGACGAGGAACTGCACCGCCTCGAGCCCGTCCACGATCCGGTGGTCGTAGCTCAAGGCTAGATACATCATGGGCCGGCTGACGATCTGGCCCTTCAAGCTGACCGGCCGCTCCTGAATCTTATGAAGGCCGAGGATCGCCACCTGCGGCGGATTGAGAATCGGCGTGCTGAGGAGCGATCCGAAGACGCCGCCATTGGTAATAGTAAAGGTGCCGCCGCGCAGGTCGTCGAGAGCCAAGGTGTGATCCCGGGCCTTGCGGGCGAAATCCTTGATGCCCTTTTCGATCTCGGCGAAGCTCAGCAGATCGGCGTCGCGCAGCACCGGCACTACCAGGCCCTCGGAAGCGCCCACCGCGATGCCGATGTCGTGGTAATGCTTCAGGATGATCTCATCGCCGTCGATCTCGGCATTGACGCGGGGGAAGGCGCGCAGCGCGGCCACGCTGGCCTTGACGAAGAAAGACGAGATGCCCAGGCTCACGCCGTGGCGCTCCTGAAACGCCTCCTTGTGGCGCTGGCGCAGTTCCATCACCGCGCTCATATCGACTTCGTTGAAAGTGGTGAGCATGGCGGCCGCGTGCTGGGCCTCGACCAGCCGACGGGCGATGGTCTGGCGGCGCCGCGACATGCGGACTCGCTCCTCACGCCGCTCGCCGCTTGCCGACCGCGCCGTTGCGATAGCCGGGCCGGGCGCCGGAGCGGGGATCGAAGGCGGCGCCACCGTCGAAGACGCGGGCGTCGGCTCCACCGTCGCCGCGGGCCGGCCGAGATGGCTCTCCACATCCTCCTTGGTGACGCGGCCAGCCGCGGACGCAACCTGGTCGAGGTCGAGGCCGTGTTCACGCGCCAGGCGCCGCGCCGAAGGCGTGGCAGGCGCTTCGGCAGCCGGGGCGACGACGGGCTTGACCTCGGGAACGGCGGACTCCGGCTTCGTCTCATCGATGACGCCCAGCACGTCGCCGATCTTCACATCCTCGCCTTCTCGCCGTTCGATCTTGGCCAGCACGCCGCTGCGCTCGGCGCCCACTTCCAGGTCTACCTTGTCGGTCTCGAGCGAGACCAGGATCTCGCCCACGCTGACCCGGTCGCCTTCCTGCTTGAGCCAGTGCCCGACCGTCGCCTCGAGCACGGATTCGCCGAGTTCAGGCACCACGATTTTTGCCGGCATGCTCAGTCGACCTCGGATGTCTATTAAACGACTCGAGTTTATTTCCCTTTGCTTTCATAGATCTAACGGCTTTGTTCTGTATTTTTCCCTATAGATCTGTTATTGTTGTAGTTACCTATTTGTCATATGGACGCCGGAAGAAAATTCTCGGTATACTTCTTGTCGCTCAGCTTGCCGGCTTTGCCGAGCCCCTGACCCGCGCCGCATTCTGAAACTGGCGCGCCGTGGCGCTAGGCATGAACGATCTCGGTGGTATCCGCCGGCAGTGGAACCCGCCTTTCGGAATACTCCTCGGCAATCATCCGAAAAACGTTTGAAAGCTCGGCGAGGGCCTCTTCCCGAGTGGGCATGAGCGAGTAGCAGCCGGTTAGTGCCGGCACCTCGGCCACCCAGGAGCCATCCTCCTGACGGTAAAGGATCGTCTTGTAATCATCTAGCTTCATGAGGCCCTCATCAGGATCTCAATTGTCCCTATTCTACCAGGGGCAACCGCCAATCGCCCGATGATTCACCCATCCTTCAGCAGAACCCGCTCCTCCACCGCCGTCTCCTCCCGATCATACGCTCGCTGGATGAGCTCCGCCTGGGTGGCGGCATGCCAGGCCGAGGACCCCTCCGCCGGGCTCGAGCTGCGGGGCCGGCCGATGTAGAGCAGCGGCCAACGTCCGTCGATCAGGCGCGCCAGCTGAAGCCGCAAGAATTCCCACGCGCCCATGTTGCGCGGCTCCTCCTGCATCCACACCACCTCTTCGAGCCGGGGGTACGACTCGAGCACGGGGCTCAGATCAACTTCGGGAAAGGGATAAAGCTGTTCCAGTCGGCAGATAGCGACGGCGCGGTTTTCGCGGCGCTGCGGGCTGGCCAGCAGGTCCACCGCCACCTTGCCGCTCGCCAGAATAAGCCGCCGGACGCTCTCCGGCTGGCGGCGCGCCTCCTGATCGCCGATCACGCGTTCGAAGCGACCTTCAGCCAACTCACGCAGCGAAGAGGCCACCAGCGGGTGCCGCAGCAGGCTCTTGGGGGTGAAGATGATCAGCGGCAGCGGGTCCGTCTTGAGCAGGGTGGCCTGCAGGCGCAGCAGGTGAAAGTATTGCGCCGCCGTGGTGCAGTTCGTGATGCGCACGTTGATGGCGGCAGCCAGCTGCAGAAAGCGTTCCGGGCGGCCGCTGGCATGGTCGGGCCCCTGGCCTTCCAGGCCGTGCGGCAGCAGCATGACGATCGAGGGTGTCAGACCCCACTTGGCCCGTGCCGAAAGGATGAACTCGTCCACCATGGTTTGGGCGCCGTTGAAGAAATCCCCGTACTGCGCCTCCCAGATCACCAGGCGCCCGGGCTCCTGCACGTTGTATCCATATTCAAAGCCCAGAGCCGCGTTCTCGCTGAGCGGGCTGTTGTGCACTTCGAAGGAGGCCCTGGCCTGGGGCAGGGCTTGCAAGGGAATGTGGCGCTCGCCCGTATTGGCATCAAAGAGGACCGCGTGGCGCTGGTTGAAGGTGCCGCGTTCGGTGTCCTGGCCGGTCAGGCGGATAGGAACGCCGTCGGCCAGGATGGAAGCCAGAGCCAGTTCCTCGGCGGTGGCCCATTCAATGCCCCGATCGTCGAAGGTAGCGAGCGCTTCGCGCCGGCGCGCCCGCGCCCGCTCCAGCTTGCGATTCACCGTAAAGCCTTCGGGGATCCTCAGGACCGCCTCGTTCAACTCGCGCAGGCGCTCGGCCGGATAGGCGGTAGCGGCGTGGCGGGCAGCGCCCGGCGGCGGCTCCTCGGGCCGGGGCTCCACCAGCTGCCGTTCCGGATCAAGCCCCGCCATCACGGCCTCGATGCGGCTGAAGTGCTTCTTCACCAGGCTCTCGGCGAATCCTTCCTGAATCACGCCCCGCTCGAGCAGGGTCTTGGCCCACAATTGGCGCACCGTCGGATGGGCGGCGATCTTGCGGTACATCACGGGCTGGGTGACGCTGGGCTCGTCGCCCTCGTTATGGCCGTAACGCCGGTAGCCGATGAGATCGACCACGAAATCCTTGTGGAAGCGCTGCAGATAAGCGAGCGCCAGGCGCGCGGCCTCCAGGCACGCTTCCGGATGGTCGGCGTTGACACGGGCAATGGGAATCCGGAACCCGCGCGCCAGATCGCTGGAGAAGGGCGTGCTGCGGCCGTCCGAAGGCTCGGTGGTGAAACCGAGCTGGTTGTTGGCGATGATGTGGATCGTGCCGCCGGTGGTGTAGCCCGGCAGCCGGTAGAGGTTCAGCGTCTCCGCCACCACGCCTTGAGCCGGGAAGGCGGCGTCGCCGTGGATCAGGATGGGGAGCGTGCGGGTGGGATCGAAGCGCGGCGCGCCCGCCTGATCCGCCAGTGTGCCGGCGGCGCGGGCCATACCCTCCACCACCGGGTTCACGGCCTCGAGATGCGACGGGTTGGGCGCGAGCGCCACCACGATGCTGGACGTCTCGCCCTCGGCCAGCTCGCGCACGGCCCCAGAGTGGTACTTGACGTCCCCGGTCCAGCCGAGGTCGCCCCGGAACTGCCGGGCCCGCACGGGATCCTTGAACTCAGCCAGAATCTGCGCGTAGGGCTTGTTCAGCACGTGCGCCAAAACGTTCAGACGTCCGCGATGTGCCATGCCCAGCAGGATGTTGCGGAATCGCGCCCCGGCGGCGCGGCGAATGATCTCGTCGAGAATGGGAATAAGGATGCCCATGCCTTCGATCGAGAAGCGCGTCTTGCCCGGGAAGGCCCGATGGATGAAGAGCTCGAAGGCGCCTTCCTGGGTGATGCGATCGAGAAGCGCGATCTCGTCGATGGGATCGGACGGCGGCCGGAAGCGTCCCGACTCAATGGCCTCGATCAACCAGCGGCGCTCGTCGGGATCGCGGAGGTGGGCGAAATCGAAGCCGCTCGCGGAGGAGTAGACGCCGCGCAGCGCCTCGATCACCTCCCAGGCGTTCCGTTTGCCCTCGGCAATCGCTCCCACGATCAGCGACGCCGGCAGCGCGCCCAGCTCCCGCTCGCTGACGCCGTGGTACTCGGGTTGGAGAGAAGGATCGCCGGGCGGGGCGCTGCCCAGGGGATCGAGCTGGGCGGCGAAATGGCCGAACTTGCGAATCGACTCCGACAGATTGACGGCTCCCACCACCCGATCGATCTGAGCGGCGGCGCCCGGCTCCGCCGCGGCTGGAGAGGCCGGCGGTTCGGGAGGCGGACCGTTTTGCTCAAAGAAGGCGCGGGTGGAGGCGTCGACCGAGGCTGGATCGCGCCGGAACTTCTCGTAGAGTTCGGCGGCGTAGGCAGCGTTGAGTCCTTGGAATTCGCGCCAGGGGGTCATGGCAAGGGAGCGGCCGGCATGTTCCGCGTCAAGCCGTGGCAGGCTGCTGAAAAACTCGTCCCGCCTGTGAGTCCGATGAGCCGGGCGGCGGCCGCGCGGCAACCCGGCAGAGGATCGCTGACCGCCGGTCCCGCCAGATTTGCCCGTACGACGTGCAACCCGTAGGCATCCAACCCAATGAAATGCTATCATCGGTTGGAGCAACTGCAAAGCGTCCGTCTGCAGCGCTGCGTAATCCTCGTGAGTGGGCGTGGCTACTTTAGCCCTTCCGGGACGAAGCCAGAAACGAAGACGCACGATCCTTCCCCTCGTCCCGCTCGCCCCCTTGGAGGTCACGCCCGCGAGAAGCTGAGCCCGCACCCTGCAAGCCTCAGGGCGTCGCGCCGTTGCGAACGAAAGGAACCAAGTCATGAGTCAGGCGGAAGTTCAGGAAAAAGCTGCAGTCGATGTCGAAACCCAAGAGTGGCTGGAGTCTCTCGATTACGTTCTCTATAAGGACGGCGGGCCGGAGCGCGCCTGGGAGATCCTCCAGAAGCTGCGCCTGCATGCGGCCGAGGCGGGCGTTCAGCTGCCCTATCGCGTCACCACCCCCTATCTGAACACGATCCCGGCCGATCGCGAGCCTCCCTTCCCCGGCAGCCGCGAGATCGAACGGCGCATCAAGAGCCTGATCCGCTGGAACGCCATGGCCATGGTGGTGCGCGCCAACCGCGAGGAGAGCGGCATCGGCGGGCACATCTCCACCTTCGCCTCCCAGGCCACGCTCTTCGAGGTGGCCTTCAACCACTTCCTGCGCGGCAAAGCCAAAGACCACGACGGCGATGTGGTCTTCCTGCAGGGCCACGCCGCCCCCGGCCCTTACGCGCGCGCGTTTCTGGAGGGGCGCCTGCCGGTGGAACGTCTGCAGAACTTCCGGCGCGAGACCCGGCCGGGCGGCGGCCTTTCCTCCTATCCGCACCCCTGGCTGATGCCGGACTTCTGGGAGTTCCCCACCGTCTCGATGGGTCTGACCTCCATCATGGCGATCTATCAGGCGCGCTTCGCGCGTTATCTGGAGGATCGCAAGCTCAAGCCCAAGTCCGGTTCCAGGGTGTGGGCCTTCCTCGGCGACGGCGAGATGGATGAGCCCGAATCTCTGGGCGCGGTCTCGCTGGCGACGCGCGAGCAGCTCGACAATCTGGTCTTCGTCATCAGTTGCAACCTGCAGCGCCTCGACGGCCCGGTGCGGGGCAACGGCAATATCGTCCAGGAGCTGGAGGGCGTCTTCGGCGGCGCCGGCTGGAACGTCATCAAGGTGCTCTGGGGAGCGGACTGGGACCCGCTGCTCGCCAAGGATCACGACGGTCTGCTGGCCCAGCGCATGGGCGAAATCGTGGACGGCGAACGGCAGAAGTACACCGTGGAATCCGGAGCCTACGTCCGCCAGAAGTTCTTTGGCGCGCACCCCAAGCTGCTCGAGATGGTCAAGAGCTACTCCGATGAGCAGATTGCCAAAATGCGGCTCGGCGGGCACGATCCCGTCAAGGTGTATGCCGCTTACAAGGCGGCCGTGGAGCACACCGGCTCGCCGACGGTGATCCTGGCCCGCACCATCAAGGGTTATGGCCTGGGCGAGGCCGGCGAGGGCAAGAATATCACCCACCAGCAGAAGAAGCTGAACGAAGCCGAACTGCGCCTCTTCCGCAGCCGCTTCGGGATCCCGCTCTCGGATGAACAAGTGGCGGGCGCGCCCTTTTACCGGCCGGACGAATCGAGCCCCGAGATCATCTACCTGAAGGAGCGCCGCCGGGAGCTCGGCGGCTACGTGCCCAGCCGGATCGTGCGCACGGACCCACTGGAGATCCTGCCCGATTCACTGTTTGAAGAGCTTTATAAGGGCACCGAAGCTCGGGAAGTCTCCACCACCATGGCCTTCGTGCGGCTGCTGGCGAAGCTGCTGCGCGACCCGGCGGTGGGCAAGCTGGTGGTGCCCATCATCCCCGACGAAGCCCGCACCTTCGGCATGGAGTCGCTGTTTCGCGAGGTCGGCATCTATGCCCACGCCGGTCAGCTCTACGACCCGGTGGATCGCGACACGCTGCTTTATTACAAGGAGGCCAAGGACGGGCAGATCCTGGAAGAGGGCATCACCGAGGCCGGCAGCATGTCGTCCTTCATTGCCGCCGGGACCGCTTACGCGACCCACGGCGTGAATACCATCCCGTTCTTCATTTTCTACTCGATGTTCGGCTTCCAGCGGGTGGGCGACCTCGTCTGGGCGGCGGCGGATTCCCGCTGCCGGGGATTTCTGCTGGGCGGCACGGCAGGACGCACCACGCTGGCCGGCGAGGGACTGCAGCATCAGGACGGCAACAGCCACCTGCTCGCCTACCCGGTTCCCAATCTGCTCGCCTACGATCCCGCCTTCGCCTTCGAGATCGCGGTGATCATCCGGGACGGCATCCGGCGCATGTATCACGAGGGCGAGAGCATCTTCTATTACCTGACGCTCGGGAACGAAGCGTACGTCCAGCCGCCCATGCCGGACGAAGCTGGAGTACGGGAGGGGATTCTCAAGGGCTTGTACCGCTTCAAACGCGCCGAGAACAAGAAGGCTAAACTGCGGGCGCAGTTGTTCGGCAGCGGTTCCATTCTGAACGAGGCGCTCAAGGCGCAGGCTATCCTGGCGGAGCGCTACGGGGTGGCGGCCGACGTGTGGAGCGTGACCAGCTACAAGGAGCTTTATCGCGACGGCCACGACGCCGAGCGCTGGAACATGCTCCATCCCACGACGGAGCCACGGGTGCCTTACGTCGCTTCCTGCCTGGCGGACGCTCCGGGCGTGCTGGTGGCAGCCAGCGATTACGTGAAGGCGCTGCCCGACTCCATCGCGCGCTGGTGCCCGCGACCGTTGACCTCGCTCGGCACCGATGGTTTCGGCCGCAGCGACGGCCGCGCCGCCTTGCGCGATTTCTTTGAAGTGGATTCCCGCTTCATTACCCTGGCCACGCTGGCCGCTCTGGCCCGCGAAGGAAAGGTTCAGCCGACGGTGGTGGAAGCGGCCATCAAGGACCTGGAGATCAATCCGGAGAAGGCGAATCCGGCCGTTTCATGATTGGGTCTGAGTCGTCGCGTGCGACTCCCCCGAAATCGCGGTCATTCCCGCAAAAGCGGGAATCCACTTTTCGGCGATGACCTGGACCCCCGCTTGCGCGGGGGTGACAGCGACAAGCTTATTGGCGAATGACAAGAGCCGTAGCGGTCATTCCCGCGAAAGCGGGAATCTAGTCTTCAGGATCGGCGTGGCCCCGCGCTTGCGCGGGGGTGACGGCTAGGAATTCTCATCGACGCTAACACAGCGATGCGGGCCAGCCAGCAAACTGCGAAGGAACCCGAAAGTCATGTCGACTGTATTTAGACTGCCGGAACTCGGCGAGAACATCGAGAAGGGCGACCTGGTGAAGGTGCTGGTTGCGGTGGGCGACGTCATCGCCAAAGACCAGTCGGTGATCGAACTCGAAACCGAAAAGGCAACCCTCGAAGTCCCGTCTTCGGTCGAAGGCCGGGTCGAGTCGATCCTGGTCAAGGCCGGCGAGCAGGTCAAGGTCGGCCAAGTGATCTTGACCGTCGACGGGATGGAGCCTGCCGCCACGCCTGCCGGGACGAGCGCTGCGGCCAAGCCCGCTGCCCGCGCGTCCGAGGCTTCGACCCATGGGTCGGCCGCCCTGCCAAAGGCGGCGGAGCCCGTGCCCGTTGCGGAGTCTTCACCTGCCGCAGAGCAGGCAGCGCCTGCTCCTCCCGGCTCCAGCCAGACGGTGGAATTCAAGCTTCCCGAGCTGGGAGAAAATATCGAGAAGGGTGACCTGCTGAAGGTGCTGGTCGCGGTGGGCGACGTCATCGCCAAGGAACAGCCGGTTCTGGAGCTCGAAACCGAGAAGGCCACGCTCGAAGTGCCGTCTTCGGTGGCAGGCCGGGTAACGGAGATTCACGTTCGGGCGGGCGAAAAGGTTCGGGTCGGACAATTGATCCTCACCCTTGAAAGCGCGGCCGGGGCAGGTCAAGCGAAGATAGAACAGCCGAAGCCCGCCCTACCAGCTCCGCCCGCCGCTCCCGCCAAGGCCGCTGGGGCGTCGGCGGCTCCGCAGCCAAGCCTGAGCGCCCCGCCCGTGGCGGCGTCGCGCTCGCAAGAAGCCGCCGCCGAGCCGGTCGCCAGGCCCTTGATCCCGGCTGCTCCGTCGGTGCGCCGGATGGCCCGCGAGCTGGGCGTGGATCTTACCCAGGTGTCCGGCAGCGGTCCGGGCGGCAGGATCTCCGCCGAGGACATCAAGGCGCACGTCCGCAAGCTGGCCACCAGCCGCCCGACGGCGCCGTCGGCTGGCGGGGCGCCGGTCCCCTTGCCCGACTTCACCCGCTGGGGCGCGGTGGAGCGCGAGGCCATGCGCGCCGTGCGCCGGGCCACCGCCACTCGCATGGCCCAGGCGTGGATCACGGTTCCGCGCGTCACGCAATACGACAAGGCTGACATCACCAGGCTCGAAGCCCTGCGCAAAGAGTACGGCCAGCGGGCTGAGCCGCGCGGCGCCAAGCCCACCGTGACGGCCTTTGCGCTCAAAGTTGCAGCCTCGGCGCTGAAGAAGTTTCCCCAGTTTGCGGCCAGCCTGGATATCGAGCGCGAAGAGATCATCTACAAGAAGTATTGCCACATCGGGGTGGCAGTGGATACCGACCGCGGGCTGTTAGTGCCGGTGATCCGCGACGTGGACCGCAAAAACATCGTGGAGCTTTCCGTGGAGCTGGCGGCGGCGGCGGAAAAAGCCCGGAACCGGAAGCTGACTCCGGAGGAGATGGAAGGCGCCGTCTTTACCATCACCAACTTGGGCGGCATCGGCGGCACCGCCTTCTCGCCGATCGTCAACTGGCCCGAGGTTGCGATTCTGGGAATATCCCGCTCCAGCTTCGAGCCGGTCTATATCGAGGGCTTCTTCCAACCCCGGCTGATGCTGCCCCTGTCGCTTTCCTACGACCATCGCCTGATCGACGGGGCGGACGCAGCCCGTTTCCTGCGCTGGGTGGCCGAAGCGCTCGAGCAGCCGTTCTTGCTCCCGTTTGAGGGCTGACGACGGCTTCAAAGAGAGAGTTTAACTACCCACTTCTGAGGATTCTCGTTCAAACCTATGCCTGACTCATCGAGTACCCAAGTTGTTGTGATCGGTGGTGGCCCTGGAGGCTACGCCGCCGCCTTCCTGGCGGCCGATCTGGGCATGAAGGTCGCCCTGGTGGATGAAGAGGTTAATCCGGGCGGGGTCTGCCTCTACCGGGGCTGCATTCCGTCGAAGGCCCTCCTCCACGCCGCCCGGGTGTTGACCGAGGCGCGCGAGGCCGCCCGTTTCGGCATCGAATTTCCGCCGCCCAAGATCGATGCCAACCGGCTCCGGGCCTGGAAAGAAGAAGTGATCGGCAAGCTGACCGGCGGCCTCGGCCAGATCTCGAAGCAACGGCATGTGGAATACATTCGCGGCCGCGCGGCGCTGGTGGACGCCCGCACCGTCAGCATCACCGGTCCGGGAGGCGCCGGCGAACGGCAGCTCGGTTTCGAGCACGCCATCCTGGCCACCGGCTCGTTTCCGGCAATGCTGCCGGGACTGCCGAAGAGCCCGCGCATCATGGACTCGACCGGCGCCCTCGATCTCACCGACGTCCCCAAAACGCTGCTGGTGGTGGGCGGGGGATACATCGGTCTTGAACTCGGGACGGTCTACGCGGCGCTGGGAACCCAAGTGTCGGTGGTGGAGATGCTGGACGGCTTGCTGCCGGGCGCGGACCGCGACCTGGTGTCACCGCTCGCCAAGCGCATCGACCAGATCTTCCATGACGTGATGCTGAGCACCAAAGTGGCCGAGATGAAGGAAGTGCGCAACGGCCTGGAGGTGAAATTCGAAGGCGGGGCCGGCGACGGCCGGGTACAGGTGTACGAGAAGGTGCTGGTCTCGGTGGGGCGCAAGCCCAGCTCCGCCATCCCGGGCCTGGAGAAAACCCGCGTACAAAAGGACGCCCGGGGCTTCATCCAGGTGGACCCGCAACGACGCACCGCCGAGCCTTCGATCTTCGCCATCGGCGACGTGGCCGGCGAGCCCATGCTGGCCCACAAGGCCTCGCACGAGGGTAGGCTAGCTTCAGAGGCTATTCACGGCCAGAAGGTTGCCTTCGAGCCCCGGGCCATCCCGGCCGTAGTCTTTACCGATCCGGAAGTGGCCTGGTGCGGCCTGACCGAAACCCAGGCCGCCCAGGAGAAGCGGCCGGTCAAGGTGGCGCGTTTTCCCTGGGGCGCCTCCGGTCGTGCCGCCACCCTGGACCGGACCGATGGCGTCACCAAGCTGCTGATCGATCCCGAGACCGAGCGCGTGCTGGGGGTGGGCATTACCGGAGTGGGGGCCGGCGACCTCATCGCCGAAGGCGTGCTGGCGGTGGAGATGTCCGCGCTGGCGGCGGACGTGGCTCTCAGCATCCACCCCCATCCGACGCTGTCGGAAACCCTGATGCAAGCGGCCGAGGTCTTCTACGGGACGGCCACCGACATCTACCGGCCCAAGAAGAGTTGATCCGTCGGTTCATTGACTCACTGACTCAGCAGGGAGAATCGGTGGGAGTGTGGCGTTGCACCGGGAGCAGATCGAACCGCGAGGGCGCAGGAATCCTTCACTCCCCGGACGAGTCGGTGAGCTCGTCATTCGAGTTGGGCTTGGTGCCGTGAACGAGCAAGGCGCCTTCCTCGCGGAAGCGCCGCAACTCATCGGCGTTGCGAAACCAGCGTCCCGTATAAGTATCCGGCGTGGGCGTGGGATCGGGAATCCGGCGATGGGCGATGTCCGCGAAGCCCGCGCGGTGGAAGAGCGCGGCCCATTCGCTGGCGGCCAGCAGGTGCGACGGGATGCGGTAGAGCTCGCCCCACTGATGGCAGTGAGGGTTGTCCCGGTAATAGTTGATGAGAATCCAGGCCGAGCCGCCGGGCCGCAGCACGCGGAAGATCTCGCTCAACCCCCGCCCCGGGTCCGGCCAGTAATAGGCTGACTCGACGGAGACGACGCGGCTGAAAGTTTCGGCGCTCTCCGGGATCCCTTCCACCCCTCCGACGCGAAACGAAACGTTCGGCGAAGCCGCGCTCGCGGCTTGCGAGCGCCGGACCATCTCATCGGAGACATCGATGCCCACGATCCGGCTCTGCGGAAGGCGCGCGGCCAGCAGGCGGCAAAGCCAACCCGTGCCGCAACCCACGTCGAGAATCGACTCGCCAGGACCGAGGTCCATCAAGGTAAGCATGGGCAGGACGATGGGCAGATGGTCGGTCTCCATGCCCTCGCCACGCCCGGCCTCGGCCCAGCGGTTGAACTCGTCGCGGAGCTGTTCTTGAGCGGCATTCCCTGCCATTCAGACCTCAGACTTGTAAGAAATGACGACCGACTGGGGAGTGGGCGGCAGAGGGTGCACCTCGTTGCGCGCAAAACCGGCGTTGCGGAACATATCTTCCAACTCGGCGAAAGTATAGGCGTCACCGGCCTTCGTGTTGCTGAGCATGATGAGACTGAAGGCGGCGGCAGTGGGAGGACTCACCCGGTCCGGATTGGGCACAAATTCCAGCGTCATTGCCCGGCCCCCGGTTTTCAGCGCGCTATACACTTTGGCCAGTACCTTCCCGTTTGTTTGCCGATCGAAGTGGTGCAGGAAATTGGTCAGCAGGATGAGGTCGTAGCCATCGCCGAAGTCAACCTCAAAGGCGCTTCCCGGCAGCAGGCGGTGACGGGCGGAGACGCCGGCTTTCTCGGCGTTCTCGCGGGCCACCTCGAGTACCTGGGGCCAGTCGACGGCGACGATTTCCGCGTTGGGATTGTGCCGTGCGATGGCGATGCCATAGAGGCCGTGGCCGGCCGCGATATCCAGCACTTTCCAGGGCGCGCCCGCACTTGCGCCCAGCAGCCCCGCGACCAGCTCGGCAGGCAGCGCCATCATGGGCGCCATGGAACGGGCGAACTCGACCCACTCGGCGTTGCCCTCGTCGGCCGATCCGTCCTCGTGGATCAACGAACCCCCGTGGCGGACGATCGCAGCGAGGCCTTGAAGACGCGCGATGTGCGCGGGCGAATCCATAAAGCGCGCGATGGTGCCGAGATACCTGGGCGAGCGGCCATCCAGGAAGGCTGCAGCGGTCGGAGTGAGAGAATATCGATGGTCCTGCTTGGTCAGGAAGCCCTGAATGGTGAGATAGTCACACAGAATGCGGATCCCGCGCTCCGTCGCCTGGCAACGTTGGGCCAGAGACCCAACGTCCGCCTTCCCTTCACCAATGCCGGTAAAGACTTCAAGCTCGATCGCGGCTTTCAAAGCGGCGCTGCGCTGGTAGGAGTTGAGTGCCTCAAAGATTGCTGTTGGATCTGGTGGTGGTGCTTGTGGCTGAGCTGCCATTCTCCCCCTTCGACAGAACTTGCCCCGCCCGTGAAGCGGCGTGGCATGGTGAATTGCGATTTCCGATCAGCCGGCGCGCGGCCCCACGATTCCTTATCCCCCGACCTTCGCCAGCAACTCCTGATACTTCTCCTCGCGCTCCCTCTGGTCGAGGCCCAGATGCTTCTCCATCACCTGCGTGGTGTTCATGGAGCAGAATTTGGGGCCGCACATGGAGCAGAAGGCCGCGTCCTTGTAATAGTCGTCGGCCAGGGTTTCGTCGTGCATGGCGCGGGCGGTCTCCGGATCGAGTGAGAGGTCAAACTGCTTGTTCCAATCGAACAGAAACCTCGCATAACTCAAGGCGTCATCGCGATCCCGCGCGCCCGGACGGTGGCGGGCGACGTCCGCAGCGTGGGCGGCGATCTTGTAGGCGATGATCCCCTGATGCACGTCGTGCCGGTTGGGCAGGCCCAAGTGCTCCTTCGGGGTCACGTAGCAGAGCATGGAGGCGCCGTGCCAGCCAATCATGGCCGCGCCAATCGCGGACGTAATGTGGTCGTAGCCGGGGGCGATATCGGTGACGAGCGGACCCAGGGTGTAGAAGGGCGCCTCCTGGCAGATCTCCATCTCCTTATCCACTTGCAGCTTGATCTGGTCCATGGGGATGTGGCCAGGACCCTCGATCATCACCTGCACGTCGTACTCCCAGGCCTTCCGGGTGAGTTCCCCCAGCGTTTCGAGCTCCGCGAACTGGGCGCGATCGCTCGCATCCGCCAGGCTTCCCGGCCGCAGGCCGTCGCCCAGGGAGAACGAGACATCGTACTTCTGGAAGATCTTGCAGATGTCCTCAAAGTGGGTGTAAAGGAAATTCTCCTGATCGTTCTCCACCGTCCACTGCGCCATCAAGGCGCCGCCCCGGCTCACGATCCCGGTAATGCGGTGGCGGGCGAGCGGGATATGGCGGCGCAGCACGCCGGCGTGAATGGTCATGTAGTCGACACCCTGCTCGGCCTGCTCTTCGATCACCTCCAGCATCAACTGGGGCGTCAGATCGCGGATATGGCTCACGCGCGAGATGGCCTCGTAGATGGGAACGGTGCCGACCGGCACGGTGCTGTTGCGGATCACCGCTTCGCGAATCTGGTGAATATCGCCGCCGGTGGACAGATCCATCACCGTGTCGGCGCCATACTTGACCGCGGTGCGCAGCTTCTCGACCTCACCGTCGATGTTCGACGTGGTGGCGGAATTGCCGATGTTGGCGTTGATCTTGCACTTGGCAGCCACGCCGATCCCCATGGGCTCGAGTTCAGCGTGGCGGACATTGGCCGGTATGATCATGCGGCCGCGCGCCACCTCGGCCCGAACCGTCTCCGCGGAGACGTTCTCCCGCCGAGCCACGTACTCCATCTCTTCGGTGATCAGGCCCTGGCGCGCGTAATGCATCTGCGTCTTCACCGGCCCCGTTCGCTTGGCGACCCACTCGCTTCGAATTGGAGGTAACATGCTGAAATCTCCTTTAAGGCTGCTCCCCGCCATAGTATCTTGCCTCCAGTCTACAGTCCCCACCCTGCTTCCGCAACCGCCGCAGACTTTGTTCTTCTCAGATCACCTGCGATAGACTTCGTGCCTGCTGTATTTGTTACAGGAGTCATGGACATGCGACGCTGCTTCGGGATCATACCGCACTGGAGCTTGCAGACCCTGCTCGTGTTTGCTCTCTCCCCTTCTTGGGCGGCGGCGCAGTCCGCCCGTCTCGAGCCCATGGACGTGTTCAACCTGCAGTACGCCGCCGATCCACAAATATCGCCCGACGGAACGCGTATCGTCTATGTGCGCCAGTTCAGCGACATCATGGCGGACAAGCGCGAATCGAACCTGTGGGCGATCAATTCCGACGGCACGGACCAGCGCGCCTTGACCACCGGCAACTTCAGCGACAGCTCGCCGCGATGGTCGCCCGACGGAACACGCCTCGCCTACATCTCAGATCGAGACGGCAAGCCCCAGCTCTATGTCCGCTGGATGGATACCGGGCAGACGGCCAAGCTGACGAATCTGGACAACCCTCCGGCGGAGATTGCCTGGTCGCCGGACGGCAAGCTGATTTCCCTCTCATCGCTCGTCGAATCCGAGCCGCCCAAGATCGCCACCCTGCCGAAGCCGCCCGAAGGCGCCAAGTGGGCCGATCCGCCTAAACTGTATGATCGGCTGATCTACCGCTTCAACGGCCGGGGATATCTCAAGCCCGGCTTCACCCAGCTGTTTGTCGTCGCCGCCGACGGGGGAGCTCCACGGCAGCTCACCACCGGCAATTTTCCGCACGGCGATATGCCGTTCAGCGGCGGAGGCGCGCCGGTTTGGACGCCCGACGGGAAGTATCTGCTCTTCTCCGCCAATCTCCGTCCGGACTACGAATACCAGCCGCTCAACTCCGAGGTTTATGAAGTGGCCCTGGCCGACGGAGCCGTGAAGCCTCTGACCGACCGAAAGGGGCCTGACAACTCCCCGGCGATCTCGCCCGACGGCAAGACCATCGCCTATGTTGGCTTCGACGACCGCTATCAGGGCCACCAGACCACTCACCTCTATCTGATGGACCGCGACGGTCACAACCCGCGCGTGGCCACGCCCAAGTTGGATCGCAGTGTTGAAGGTCCACACTGGGCGGCGGATGGCAGCGGCGTCTATTTCCTTTACGACGACCATGGCGACACCAAGCTCGGCTTCTGGGCGCTTGACGGCAGGGTGAAGGAACTGACGGGGCATCTGGGCAGCGGCGGATCGAGTTACTCCGGCGGAGCCGAGTTCACCGTGGCAAAGGACGGTCGCTTCGCCGTCACCTACGACACGCCGTCGGACCCGGGTGACATCGCGGCAGGTTCGTTTGCCCATCCGCAACTGCGCGTGCTCACGGCGCTCAACGCCCAGCTCTTTACCCAGAAGAAAATCGGACCGGTGGAAGAGTTTTGGTTCAACTCTTCGGTCGACCAGCGCAAGATCCAAGGCTGGATCGTGAAGCCTCCCGACTTTGACCCTGCCAGGAAGTACCCGCTGATTCTGGAGATCCACGGCGGGCCTTTCGCCAACTACGGCGACCGCTTTGACACCATCAAGCAGGTCTGGGCCGCGAAGGGCTATGTGGTGCTCTACGTCAACCCGCGCGGCAGCACCAGCTACGGCGAAGAATTCGGCAACCTGATTCACCACGCCTACCCAGGAGACGATTTCTATGACTTGAACTCTGGGGTGGACGCCCTGATCGCCAAAGGCTACATCGACCCTGATCAGCTCTTCGTCACCGGCGGCTCCGGAGGAGGCGTGCTGACCTGCTGGATGATCGATCGCACCACCCGCTTTCGTGCCGCCGCCAGCCTCTATCCGGTCATCAACTGGTATAGTTGGGTGCTGACTTCTGACCTTCCGTCATTCGGTACGCTGTACTGGTTTCCGGGACCGCCCTGGGAGAACGTCGAACAGTATATGAAGCGGTCCGTGCTCTCGTACGTCGATAAGGTCACCACGCCGACTCTATTGATGACCGGCGAGGAGGATTATCGCACGCCGATCGAAGAAGCCGAGCAATACTACGAGGCGTTGAAGCTGCGCAAGGTGGAGGCAGCTCTGGTCCGATTCCCTGGAGAGCCCCACGGCTTGAGCGCTCGCCCGAGCCACCAGGTAGCGAAGATCCTGTACGTCGAGAGCTGGTTCAGCGAGCACCGGAAGAGGTAGCGGCGCCCTCGGCCATGACCCTCAGGCGGACGCGCCTGCGCTTGACAGCGCCCGCCGCAGGCTGTTTGACTGTAGACAGCCAGCTGCCGGAGCAGGCGTCGAGGTGAGAATGGCGAACGTGCTGCAGGACCTCCGCTACGGTCTTCGCGTGCTCGTCAAAAACCCCGGCTTCACGATGGTTGCAGCCTTGACCCTGGCGCTGGGAATCGGCGCCAATGCTGCGATTTTTAGCCTGGTGGATGCGATCATTCTCCGTCCTCTGCCCTACCCCCATCCCAACCAGCTCGTGGGCCTCGGCCAGTGGAGGAATCAGAAGGGCGAGGGCTACGTCCAGACAGGCGTTTCCGCGCCGAACGTGGCCGACATTGCCAAGGAAAAGCGCATCTTTCAGCAGGTCGGCTACTACCGATGGGCGGGGTTCAACATCACGGAAGGAAACCGGCCCGAGAGCGTGGACAGCATCAAGGCCTCGCTGGATCTCCTCCCCATGTTCGGCATTCAACCCCTAATGGGTCGCTTCTTCACGCCTGAAGAGACGCAAATGGGCCACGACCAGGTGGCGATCATCGGCCATCGCCTGTGGCAGACGCGATACGGCGGTGACCCCGCGATTCTGGGCACAACCATGGACCTCGACGAAAGGCGCTACACCATTATCGGAGTGATGCCCGCGCGCTTCCGCTTCACCTGGGACCAGGAGATGGATGTGTACGTGCCCCTGGCGCTCACTCCGGATGAGATGAGCGAGGCCGGGCGCAGCACTTCGCGCGATTTACAGACCCAGGCAAGGCTGCAACCCGGCGTGAGCGTGGAGCAGGCCCAGGCGGCCATGGACACACTGGCGGAGAATCTGGCCAAAGAGTACCCCGACGCCGACAAAGGCTGGGGTATCAAAGTCGAACCGTTGCACGCGGCGTATCATCGCCAGATGCAAACGCCTCTCCTCATCATGTCAGGAGGGGTGCTGTTTGTACTGCTCATTGCCTGTGCCAACGTGGCTAACCTGTTACTGGCGCGCGCCACCGGACGCCGGCGCGAGGTCGCGGTTCGCGTCGCCATCGGGGCTAGCCGGCGCCGGCTCGTCACGCAATTGCTCACCGAAAGCTTGCTGTTGGCTGGGATCGGCGGCGCCCTCGGACTCCTGCTGGCTTTCGCGGGCGACCGCCTCTTGACCCTGGAGGTAACTCGCTATCAGCGGTTTCAAATTCCCAATGCCAGTGTGATCGATATCGATTGGCGGGTGCTGGTCTTCAGCGTAGCCGTGACCCTGGCAACCGGAATTATCTTCGGCCTGGCTCCGGCCTTGGCGGCGTCTAAGACCGACCTCAACGAGTCTTTGAAAGAGGGCGGCGCGACGTCTACCACGGAATCTGGGCGCCGCCGTCTGCGCAGCAGCCTGGTCGTGTCTGAGATGGCCCTGGCTTTGGTCCTGCTTACCGGCGCAGGATTGCTGGTGCGAACCTTTCTGCGCCTCATGGACGTCGACCTGGGCATCGACCCCACCAATGTCGTAACGATGGGCATCGACCTGCCCCACTACAAATACGCCTCTGCGACCCAGCAGACCCTTTTCTACCGCCAACTGCTGCAGCGCGTGAACGGGCTGCCGGGTGTGAAATCAGCAGGGATTGAACAACCGGGCTCGACCGTTTTCTTTCAGCCCGAAGGCCAGCCGCCAACGGCGCCGGGACAAGAGCCGACCGCAGATTTCAACGTCGCGACGCCGGGAGACTTTAGCGCCATGGGAATCAGCTTGCTCGCGGGGCGCAAGTTTTCGGAGAGCGACACCGCAGCCACGGCTCCGATAGCAATAATCAGCGAAGCCGTGGCGCGGCGTTACTGGCCGCACTCAAATCCCCTGGGCAGTCATCTGAGGATCCTCGCCCGAGTTTACTCGGGCCAAGCATCAGGCACGGCGCAATCTCTGGAGATTGTGGGTGTGGTGAAGGACCGTCGAGGCTATGACCTATGGGAGCCGCGAGCTGATATCTACGTCCCCTTCGAGCAGCATCCTGTTCCGTGGGTGTTTCTGGACGTCCGGACCGCGGTGTCGCCTATGACGGTGGTGCCGTCCATTCGGGATGCCGTCTCGGCTATCGATAAGGAGCAACCCCTGAACAACATCAGGACCCTGAGCGACATGGTGGCACAAACGTATGGCACGCTCCGCTTTCCAATGACCCTGGTTTGGATCTTCGCCGCTCTCGCCCTGACGCTGTCGGCGGTCGGCGTTTTCGGTGTGATGTCCTATACGGTGAGCCGGCGCCGCCAAGAGATGGCGATTCGCATGGCGCTTGGAGCCGGACGGACCGAAGTGCTCAGGCTGGTGCTGCGGGAGGGTCTCGCGGTCGCCCTGTTTGGCGTGGGCGTCGGCCTGATCGCCGCCTTGGGGCTCAGCCAAGTAATGGCCGGGTACGTCTATGGCATCAAGTCTACCGACCCCCTGACCTTCGCCGGGTCGGCGCTGCTGCTCGTGATAGTCGCCTTGCTAGCCAGTTACATCCCGGCTCGGCGGGCAACTCGAGTCGATCCCATGATGGCCTTGCGCTATGAATAAAGAGCACTCCGGATACCCTCGGAACAAAGCCACGATGTGCTTTAGAATCAGAAGATCTGGAAATTACGCGTCCGGTTGATGAGCTCGGAAACGCGTACTATTTCGCCTCTCGATCCGAGGGCTCGGAGCGTAAAAGCTTTATCCCCGTATATCTCGCGTGTTATTGATAAAGGCTGGCCTCGACCTCATCGAAGGAGCCTCAAGCCAGCGTTCATAAGCGGAGGATGCTATGTTACGATGCCGTAGAAGTTGGGTCCTTATCCCTCTTGCCTGCCTGGCCCTGGTGGGCCTGACGCCCGCGCAAACGGCCCAGAAGCCTGATCTCAGCAAGCAGCCAACCCTCTATGTCGTGGGCTACGCCCACCTGGATACGGAGTGGCGCTGGGAATACCCCCAGGTCATCGACGAATATATTCGCAAGACCATGGAGGACAATTTCAAGCTGATCGACACCTATCCTCACTACATTTTCAATTTCACCGGCGCAAACCGCTATCGTTTTATGAAGGAGTACTTCCCGGCCGACTACGAAAAGGTCAAAAAGTACGTCGCCGCGGGCAGATGGTATCCGGCCGGCTCTTCAATGGAGGAGGGCGATGTCAATACGCCCAGCGCTGAGACGATCATCCGTCAAGTGTTGTACGGGAACGACTGGTTCCGGAAGGAGTTCGGGAAGGCCAGCGCGGAATACATGCTGCCGGACTGCTTCGGATTTCCCCCTTCCCTGCCCACGATCCTGGCCCACTCCGGTGTGAAAGGTTTCTCCACCCAAAAGCTGGTTTGGGGCTCATCCGCCAACGCTGGAGGTCCGGAATCGTTGGAGAAGACGCCGGAAGGGACACCATTCAACGTGGGTGTCTGGGTCGGGCCGGATGGCGAGAGTGTGCTGGCGGGTCTGAACCCGGGCAGCTACAGCGCCGGCATCGAGACTGATCTGACGAAGCCGTTGCCGCCCTCCCCGCCCAACACCACTCTCGAAGAGGACCGGAAGAAGCTTCATGCGCTGCGAGAGAAATTGGAAGAGCAGGACCGGACCCACCAGCCCTTTGATCAGAAGGACGTGCAGGAATACATGACCCTGGATAGCCAAGTGCAAGGTCTTGCCAAGGTTCAGGCCGATCGCGACCTCGACCGCTACCAGGACAACTGGGCCGCGCGCGTCGAGCAGAACGGTAAGGTCAGCGGCGTCCTCACGGATTATCACTACTACGGAACAGGCGACATCGGTGGGGCTCCGGATGAGGATTCCGTCAAGCGGCTGGAGGCCATCGTCACCAAGGGGACGGCGAGCTTCCCGCCCGAGGGCCAATACTTCCCGCCGGACCAGCCGCATCCCGCGTGGCCGGAGGTGAAGGTCGGCGACGGCCCTGTAACCGTGCTCTCCTCCAACGCCGATCAGATGTTCCTGGACATCACGCCCGCCGAGGCGGCCGGGCTGCCGCGCTACACCGGGGAGATGGAGCTGACCAATCATTCCGCCGGCTCGCTCACCTCGCAGGCCTACCACAAGCGCTGGCTGCGCAAAGAAGAGTTGCTGGCGGAGGGCGCGGAGGAGGCCTCAGTAGCGGCGGAATGGCTGGGGGCGCGGACCTATCCCCTCGAGCGCCTGAACGATGCTTGGACCCTGGTCATGGGGGGCCAGTTCCACGATATCGCCGCCGGAACCGCCACGCCCAAGTCCTACGAGTTTGCCTGGAACGATGACGTGATCGCTTTGAACCAGTTTGCCGGCGTGCTGCAGAACGCCACCGAAGCCGTTTCCGCCGCCCTCGATACCCAGACGCAGGGCGTTCCCTTGGTGGTCTACAATCCGCTCAACATCGCCCGGGAAGATGTTGTCGAGGCGAGTGTGGCTTTTCCGGGCGGCATGCCGGAGGCGGTCCACGTGACCGGTCCGGACGGCCACGAGGTTCCGGCGCAGACCTCGAACGGCAAGGTGATCTTTGTGGCCAGCGTTCCATCCGTGGGCTACGCCGTCTACGACGTGGTCCCCGGAGCGGGCTCGGCCGCCGCCTCGACGCTGCAGGTCTCCGAGAATTCGCTCGAGAACCAGTACTATCGAGTGAAGATTGACGCCAACGGCGATGTCTCCAGCATCTTCGACAAATCGATTGGCAAGGAGCTGCTGGCGGCTCCGGCGCGCCTGGCAATCTCCTACGATAACCCCGAGCAGTGGCCGGCCTGGAACATGGATTGGGACCAGGAGCAGGCAGCCCCCAAGGCCTACGTCGGAGGCCCGGCGACAACTCGCGTGGTGGAGAACGGTCCGGCGCGGGTGGCGGTCGAGGTGTCGCGTCAAACTGCAGGCTCTACCTTCGTTCAGACGATCATGCTCTCGGCCGGCGATGCCGGGAAGCGGGTGGAGTTCGGCAACGTGATCGACTGGAACACGCGCGAATCGAACCTGAAGGCAAGCTTCCCGTTGTCGGCTTCGAACAACTTGGCGACCTATAACTGGGACATCGGGACCATCCGGCGCCCTACCGCTCTGCCCAAAAAGTTCGAGGTTTCGTCGCACCAGTGGATCGACCTGACCGACATGAGCGGCGAATTCGGCGCCACCCTCCTCAGCGACTGCAAGATCGGGTCGGATAAGCCTAACGATCACACCCTGCGGCTGACCTTGATTCGCACCCCGGGCACGCGCGGCGGCTACCCCGACCAGGCGACCCAGGACCTCGGACATCATGAGTTCGTCTACGGCCTGGCCGGACACGCCGGCGACTGGCACGGGGCCGGGACCGACTGGCAGGGGCAGCGGCTGAACGATCCGCTGATCGCCTTCCAAGCCTCCAAACATCCCGGAGCGCTGGGCAGGGAGTTCTCTCTGCTTAGGGTCAGCAGTCCGCGGGTTCGAGTCCTGGCGCTCAAGAAGGCGGAGACCGGAAACGAACTGATCGTGCGTCTGGTCGAACTGGATGGCAAGCCGCAGCCCAACGTGCGCATCTCGTTCGCCGCGCCCCTTACCGCGGCGCGCGAGGTCGACGGCCAGGAACAGGCGGTCGGGCCGGCCTCCCTCGACAACGGCGCGCTGGTGGCATCGTTCACCGCCTATCAGCCACGCACCTTCGCCGTCATGCTGGGCGCGCCGCCCGCTCAGGCAGCGAGCGTCCGCTCCACTCCGGTGACCCTGCATTACGACCTCGCCGCCGCCACCAACGACGGCTCGCCTTCGACGGCCGGCTTCGACGGCAAAGGCAACGCCCTGCCAGCCGAAATGCTGCCCAGTGAGATCGCCTTTGACGCCGTCCAGTTCCGCCTGGCGCCGGCCAAGACCGGCGTGCCGGATGCGGTCGTGGCCAAGGGGCAGAAGATCGAGCTGCCCGCCGGCCATTACAACCGCGTTTACGTGCTGGCAGCCTCGGCGGACGGCGACCAGAAGGCGTCCTTCCGCGTGGGCAACACGCCGGTGGACCTGAATGTCGAGGATTGGGGCGGATTCATCGGGCAGTGGGATGACCGGCAGTGGATCGCCAAGGACGTCCCCGTCCCAGGCCCCGGGAATCGCACGGAACACGACGATTACGCCGAGATGACGGGTATCAAGCCGGGCTACATCAAGCGCGCCGACCTGGCTTGGTACTGCGACCATCACCATGACGCCAAGGGCCAGAACGTGGCCTATCGCTACGCCTACTTGTTTGGCTACGCGCTCGATCTGCCGGAAGGCGCGCGGACCCTGAGTCTGCCGGATAACGACAAGATCCGGGTCCTGGCCGTCTCGGTGGCGGAGGAGAATCCTGGAGTGCAGGCGGCGCAGCCGCTTTACGATACGCTGTTGCGGACTCCCGCCGTGCCCTAGACGATGCGAGGTTCTCAGAATATGGCAAGACACGTCACCGCGGTGCTCTGCTGCCTGCTTCTCACTCCCGCCCTTTGGGCCGGCGATCCACCCGGGCCCGCGCCAGACGCCCGGACGGTCTCGCTAACCCGCGCGGTGCGAATTCCGGTCGTGATGCAGAACGCCCAGGGAGTCGCCACCGGACCGGGGGCCCAGGATGTCCGCAATCTAATGCTCTCGCCGGGTGCGGTGGACGAACTTCCGGAGGGGCCGGACGGGTTCGACGTCCTCGACGACGGGAGCCTCGTGATCACCGACCCGTTGCGCAGCCGCATCGCCGTCTTCGACGCCAAGGGGGCCTTCCGCCAGGAGTGGAAGGTCGGCTTTGCGGCCGATAGCGTGACCGTGCTGCCCACCGGCGTGGTGCTGGTTCGGGAAGCCAACACCGGGCAGCTTCATGCCTTCGACTCCAATGGCAACCCGCGTTCCGGCGAAGGCGCCGCCCTGCCCGAGCCTGCCCAGGCTCGCCTGCTGACACCCAACACGGGTGTGGTGATGCGGCCGGCGGCGGGAGGTGGTCAGGCCCGGCCGCTCAACGTGCAGCTCGATAAGGCGGGCTCCCGCCTGCTGACCATCGAGAGTCTGGGGATCGATCGCGACGGCAGCACATACGTTGCGCTCGAAACCACCGCGGGCGGCGAGGACATCAACGTCAACAAATCGGTGCGCCGGTACGCGCCCGACGGCAGGCTGGTGGCGGAAATTGTGGATCTACCCCTCGACTATTACGTTCGCCCGGTCGACGAGCTCCGCGTCCACAAAGGGGTGGTCTACCAGCTTATGACCACCAACTCCGAGGTGCGCATCAACATCTGGGACACAAACTGAGCCCGCTCGCCGCGTGATGTTTGAAGCCGTCAAGGCAACTGCGGCTGGCTGATATAGTCCTGCGGCAGATTGCCGTTCAGGGTCTTGAGCCAGCACACAATGGAGCTTACTTCCGACGGGCTTAACGCCCTGCCGAGTTGGTATTCGCCCATTTGGCTGACGGCCTGGTCGAGGGTCGGCACCTTGCCGTTGTGGAAATACGGGCCGGTGGCCGCGATGTTCCGCAGCGTGGGAACCTTGAAAACGTACTCGCTGGAAGCTCTCTTGGTCACGTCGTACCGCCCCTTATCGGAAGTGTCAGGATAGCTCTTCGCCAGACCCAGTTTTGCGTACTTCGCCCCGCCCACCAGGGTTCCGGAGTGACAGGCGGCGCAGCCGCTGGCAAGGAACGTCTTGAACCCCTGCTTCTCTTCGGGCGTCAGCGCGGCCGAGTCGCCTTGAAGAAAGGCGTCCCAGCGCGATGGGGTCACCAGGCGGCGCTCAAAAGCGGCAATGGCTTTGGCCGTATTGTCGAAGGTCACCGGATCGGCCTCCCCGGGAAACGCCCGCTGGAAAGCCTCGACGTAGCCGGGAATCGACTTGAGACGAACCTCGACCGCCGCCGGAGATTTCATTCCCATCTCGACCGGATTCAGCACCGGCCCTTTGGCCTGCTCCTCGACGTCGGCAGCCCGGCCGTCCCAAAACTGCACGAACTCGCCCGCGGCGTTATAGACGGTGGGCGAATTGCGCGACCCGAGTTGTCCCCTGATGCCGTCCGACGTGGCCTGGCCGTCCACGCCGTAGCGCGAAAGCTCATGGCAGTTGTTGCACGAGACCGAACCGTCCCCGGACAGGCGCGCGTCATAGTAGAGCATTCGGCCCAGCTTTATTTTTGCCAGCGTGATCGGATTTTCAATCGACGCAAATTCCGCCGGCACCGGCGCAAAACCCTTCAGGTCGGCGGGAGTAATGTCACCCGTCGCCGCCCGATCCACGGGCGATGGGTTCAGGACAACCAGAAACGCGGCGTAAGCCAGAGAGATCACGAGAGTTCGCATAGGCCCTCCGTAGGTTACTGTCTTTTAATGCAATCGTCCGGTCTGGCGGCCCCCGCTGCTGTGATCGGGGTCACGTTGCGGCGCTTGCGGAGGGTTTTAGCAGTGGAGTTGTCCGGAAGGCTCCGATTGTAAGGAGTGTCTTCGGCCGAGGGCGCAGATCCAGCCTTTGTCGTACTCCTCGATCACTTGAATGTCGGAAAAGCCGGCCTGGGAGAGAAGTTGGCGGTGCTCGTCGACGCTCAAGTAAGCGTAATTCATGGCTTTCATGGCGTCGGCAAAGCGCTGGAGCCGCTGGTCGTATTTCCCGCCTTGGTAGGCTTCGGCAATAATGGTGAGCCTTCCGCCCGGCTTCAGGACGCGCAAGATCTCGCGCAGATCCGCGGTCAAGTCAGGCCAGTAATAGTGCGTTTCAACCGCGGTGGCGAGATCGAACATCCGATCGGCGTACGGCAGGCGCGACACCGAACCGTGCCTGATATCGACGCGGCCCATCTCGATCCACTGCCGGTTGGTGCGGCGCGACGCGGCCACGCTCTCCTCGGAGTGATCAATGCCGTAGACCCTGCCCTCGCCAGCGATGGCCGCAAGTTTTGTAGACTGCCCTCCCGCCCCCGCAGCCCACATCCAGGATGGTGTCGCAGCTCCCGATGGGAACCTGCCCTAAACCCCAGTCCGTCAATTTGGAGTGACGGCGGTTCATGTCCCAGAGGTTCAGTCTGCCGACCCAGCCCTTGGGTCTTTGGAATTGACTCAGCACCTTCTCTGCGCGGGTCATGATCGTTCTAATGAAGGGTTGATGGGCGGTTCCAGCCTTGACCGGCCACTCTTACTCGGAATCGACGCGCACCACGAAGGCCGGAGGGACTTCCTTATCCAGCTTGGCGGCCAGGGCGTCGGCGCTCTCAGGGGTGGGCTGCATTCCCACCAGGACGCGCCAAGTCTGGTCGCCCGGGCGGAGAACCAGGCTGGCGGTGCCGTATTCCTTCTCCATTTGCGCCCGCATTTGCTCGGCCTGGGCGCGATCGGTGAAGGCTCCTACCTGGACGGCGAACTCATCCACCCCGCGAGTGGCGGGCATGCTGACCACGTCCAGTTGGACGTTGGCGATGCTTGGCATCCCGATGGCTTGTGCCGCGGCATGCGAGAGATCGATAATGCGTCCTTGCACGAAAGGCCCCCGGTCGTTGATGCGGACCTCGGTGGTCTTGTCGGTGGCAAGATCGTGCACGCGGACCACGCTGCCGAAGGGGTAGGTTCGATGCGCCGCTGTCATCTTCTCCATGTCGTAGAGCTCCCCGCTGGCGGTGGGCCGGCCGTCGAAGGGATGGCCGTACCAGCTTGCTACACCGTCTTGGGTTTGGCTCGGGGCTGGCGCCACGCTTTTCTTAGCGCAGCCAACCGCCAGCCAGGAAATCAAGGCTAGGACCGAGATCAGGCGAATCCTGCTCAACGACATGAGGCGTTGGTCCTCCTTCGTGCTCGATCGGTCCCGCTTGCCAGCTTGCGTATGGGCAGAATTATTGCACACAATGGAGAAGCAGGACGCTGGGAAAAGGGCTTGACCTTCGCTCTCAGATCGATGTACTATGAAGTAATGATTCGGGTGAGGAAATGGATTAGCGCGCCCGCCAGCCCGGCTCTAGTAACTCTCGGATTAAATTGCTGTAAAGTGGATGAGCCCAGGAGCCGCCCAAAAGAATTCTCAAGCACCAAAGCCAGAATGTCATTTATAGTCAACTAGATACATAAAACGGGGGGCTAGGCCAAAGCCAGAATGTCCTTTAGAATCAATAACACTAGTAACGCCCAAACCCAAACTCGTAAGGGCCTATGGAAATCGATTACAAGCCATTTATAATAAATATCTTGTGCCGCACTTCCACAGGCGTGCCGGCCTTCCCGCCCTTCTGGTCGGAAACGAAGGGGCATCATGAGACCATTCAGAAGGCTCCGCATCCTCTGCGCGGGTACGCTCATTGTCTGGGCCGGCACGCTCGCTCGGGCTGATTTGCCCAAGGAGCCGATACTGCGGATCGACGCCGGCCGGCACACGGAGACCATCACCCGGATCAGCGCCGACCGGCAGGGCCGCTGGATTGTTTCCTCCTCGCAAGACAAGACCGTCCGGGTCTGGGATGCGGCTACGGGCCGGATGGAGCGCGTTCTGCGCCCGCCCATCGGACCGGGACAGGAAGGCGAGCTGTTCGCCGTCGCTCTCTCACCCGATGGAAGCTTGGTGGCGTGCGGCGGATGGACGCAATCGGGCAACCCGCAGGGCTTTTCCGTCTACCTCTTCTCGCGGGCTGACGGCCGCCTCGTCGACAGGATTGAGAACTTGCCCAACACCATCGGGCATCTGGCCTTCTCACCCGACGGGGGTCTGCTGGCCGTAGCGGTGGAGAGCAACGGCGTGCGCCTCTTTGCCATCGATCGCTTTACGGCGCCGGGCTTTGCAAACTCCTTCACGGTCTCGGTCCGGCCCGTCGCCGAAGACCACAACTATGGCGGCCTCTCGGACTGGGTGAACTTCTCTCCCGACGGACGGCAGCTGGCCACCTCGGATGAAGACGGCTACGTTCGGCTCTACAACCTGGATTCGGTGGACCGGAGTTCGAAGCACAGCAAGAACATCAACCCCATTGCCAAGGAGAAGCTCCCGGGGGGCCAGCGGCCCCATTCAGTAGTCTTCTCTCCCGACGGCAGCGGCCTCGCCGTCGGCTTTCATCACGCCACCGCTGTCGATGTGCTCTCAGCCCATGACCTGCATTTCCTCTACGCGCCCGACACGCGCGGCATGAACAACGGCGACCTGAGCGCGCTGGCCTGGTCGAGCGACGGGCGGTACCTCTTTGCCGCCGGACTCTACGCGACGCCCTCGGGCGTGCCCGTCCGCCGCTGGGATGCGGCAGGCCGGGGCGAGGCGGTCGACCTGGTGTCGGGTGCCACCAACACCATCATGGACCTGGTGCCGCTGCCGGGCGGAAGTCTCGCGCTCGGGGCGGCCGGTCCGGTGCTGGCGGTCCTCGGGCCGGACGGCAATTCGAAGTGGGTAATCAGGCGCAGCGTGGCCGACTTCAGGAGAGGTGCCCTCTGGCTCTCTGCAGACGGCACGGTGGTCAGCTTCGGCTACAATCCGCAGGGCACCGAACCCGCGACGTTCTCGCTAACTGATCGCACCCTGGCCACCGGCGCTCCTGCCCTGGCTACCCGCAAGGGTGGAGCACTGGCCCCGCCGGTCAGCTCGGCGCCCGGTCTCGACCTGCAAGGCTGGGCGGGCACGCCCGCTCCGGCCCTGAACGGCCGTCGCCTGCCTCTTAAGCCTTTCGAGGTTTCCCTCTCCCTCGCTATCGCGCCCGACAGCCGGTCGTTTGCCCTCGGCACGGAGTGGTATCTGCGGCGCTTCGACCGCAATGGAAACGAGGTCTGGGCGGTCGCGGTCCCGGGCGCCGCCTGGGCGGTAAACATCTCGGGTAACGGAAACCTGGCGGTCGCGGCCTGCGGCGATGGAACCATCCGCTGGTATCGTTACAGAGATGGAAAACAGCTCGCCACCTTCTTTCCTCACGCGGACGAAAGGCGGTGGGTGGTCTGGACGTCGGGCGGCTACTACGACGCCTCGCCCGGAGGCGAGGAGCTGGTCGGCTGGCAGGTCAACAACGGCACCGACCGCGCCGCGGATTTCTATCCTGCCTCCCGCTGCCGTAGTTTGATGTACCGGCCGGACGTCGTCAGCCGGATTCCTGTCACCTTGGACGAGGCCAAGGCCCTGCGGCTGGCGGACGCTGCGACCCAGCGGGAAGCGCAAACCGCGACCCTCGCGCAGGTGCTGCCGCCGGTCGTCAGGATCCTTGCTCCCGAAGACGGCAGCGCGGTCTCCACCACCAGCGTTACGCTGCACTATAACGTCCGCACTCCCAACGGCGAGCCGGTCACGGGCCTTGAGGTGCTGGTGGACGGGCGTCCGCTCTCCACCAGTCGCGGCGTGAGGCTGTTGCCTAGCAGCGACGCACAAGTTGGCGGACAGACCCTCACCGTCACGATTCCGGCGCGGAACTGCGAGGTAAGCCTGATCGTCTCGAACCGTTTCGCCGCCTCCGTGCCGGCCACGATTCACTTGGCCTGGTCGAGCGCCACTCCGGCGCAACAGTTTCTCGTGAAGCCGGTACTCTACATCCTGGCGGTGGGAATCAGCGCCTATCAGAATCCCGAGTACCGGCTCCACTTCGCCGCCAAGGACGCCAGAGACTTTGCGGCCGCCATGGAGGCGCAAAAAGGTGGGCTGTACCGCGACGTGCAGGTCAAACTGCTGACCGACGCCACCAAGGACCAGATCGAGGACGGCTTGGATTGGCTGCAGCACGAGGTCACCAGCCTGGATGTGGGCATGATCTTCCTCTCGGGTCACGGCGTGGACGATGCCAACAGCTATTACTACTTCCTGCCCGCGAACGCCGATCTGAACCGGATGAAGGCCACCGGCCTCGCCTTCTCCGATCTCAAAAGCACCGTCTCCTCGCTCGCCGGCAAAGCGGTGATGTTCGTCGACACCTGCCACAGCGGCGACGTCCTCGGGGGCCGGCGGGGCGTGGCCGACGTCAACGCCCTGGTTAATGAGTTATCAGCGGCCGAGAACGGGGTGGTGGTCTTCACTGCCTCGACCGGACGGCAGTATTCACTGGAGGATCCGAAGTGGCAGAATGGCGCCTTTACCAAGGCGCTGGTGGAGGGGATCGACGGCAAAGCGGATTACACCGGCGGCGGGGCAATCACGGTCAACGAACTGGACCTCTACCTGGCCGAGCGGGTCAAGCAGCTTACGGACGGAGAGCAGACGCCGGCCACCGCCAAACCGAGTACAGTGCCCGACTTTCCACTGGCCGTCGATCGCGGAGACCTCCACCCGGCGGCTCTCATCCCACCCGGCCCACTCCCAGGGCGTCCGCGACCCGATTGATGTAGTTGAACCAGCCGGCGATCAGGGTGATCTGTAGGATCGCCTTGTCGTCAAAGCCGTTCCGGCGCAACCCTTCGTGGTCGGCGGGGCTCACCTTGGTGGCATCCTTGGTCAGTTTGACGACATAGTCCAGCATGGCGCGATCGGCCGCGCTCAGCGGCGCGCTGGTGTAATCGGTCTCCAGCGCCCGAACCAGCTCTTCATCCAGGGTGACTCGACGCAGAAACTCTGCGTGCGATTCGATTCAATAGACGCAGCGGTTGGTCACCGACACCATGGTGGTGATCATCTCGTGCTGGCGCCGGGTCAAGGGAAGCTCGGGCGACATCAACACCCCAAAGGTGGAGAAGGCGTAGTAGAGCGCGTTGGGAATCAGGCTGTGCGAGGCAACGATCCCGGCGACATCGTCTCCGGTGTCATGCACGGGCGTGGCGTACTCCTGCGGGTAAAGGGCGCGCTGCGAGTCTATCGCCTTCCGCAGGCATTCGTCCGCTTCCGCCATGGGGATGGTTCGAATCCAAGTCATCGTAGCTCCTCCCGAACTGAGTTCAGGCTCCTCTCAAGGACGGACCTCGTCGTGCGACTCCTGCGTGATAAGGTCGGGGAGTTAGCCTACCTGCGGGCACGCACGACGGTCAATCGAGCTTTAATACTACGGCCTCTGCCAAAAAGTGATTACCTAGTCGATGCTTTTCACTGATCAGGCGAGCTTGACGAATCAAGGCAAGGCCTTATAGCTGGCCGGGAGCCAGAGCTGGCTCCCTCTCCGCCGCCGGCAAGGGCGGGCACAACTCCGACACGACCCGGCGCAGTGCGCGCCCAAAGCCTTCGGTGGAGAAGCGGCCATGTTCGGCACTGTCTCCGGTAGTGCTGATCGTGGCGCGCGCTCCCGCCCCAAGGCGGCTGCGCAGTTGCGGGTCGAGCAGCACCTGCGCAAGATGGGCGGCCAGGGCGCTTTCATCGCCCGCTGGCGCGAGGAACCCGTTGTGTCCATGACGGACGATCTCGCTGATACCGCGAACATCCGAGCCGACCACGGGCACGCCATCACGCATCGCTTCCAAAGCTGCCAGCGGCAGGCCTTCGCTGGTGGTCGTGGGGATCACCAGCACTTCAAACAGCTTGTAGAAAGGCCCGGGATTTTCCTGGTAGCCCGCCCACCAGACATGGGCACTCAAGCCCATGGAGTCCGCCTTCGACCAGAGCGAGCGCAAGTATGCCTCGTCCGCCGGACTGTGCGGATGGGTGGCGCCCACGAATACCAGGAGAGGACTGAGGCCGCGCCGCACCAGCTCGCCGAGCGCCCCCAGCGCGACATGCTGGCCCTTGGAGGGCGTAATGCGGCCTACGACGCCGATGATGGGGCGGCGGCCTGGCGGCCGCGGGCCGGCTTCAGCCAGGGTTTTCGGAGGTTCCGGCGGGACGGGGCTCGGACCCTCGGGCAACCGGCGAACCGGATTGTAGATCACCTCGAGTTTTCGGGCCGAATCGCGCTGCGGGAGCCCCGCTGCCGCCGACCCGGAACAGGCGACGATCTTTGTCACGTGCCGGGCCCCGAGGCCGGCCACAAGCCGGTCGGACCGCCGCGTCAGGGTCATATGCAAGTGAAACAGAGTAGGCACGCCGGTGAGCCGTCCCGCAAGGGCTCCAGCCCAGAGACCTCGTGGCGCGTTGATGTAGATCAGCCTGACTTGGCGGCGCCGGACGACATCCGCCAAGCGCAGGGCGCACCGGATGCTGCGGTAAGGAAACGCCGCCAGGTCGGCAAGACACTTCGGCCCGGAGCGGTAGCGGCCGAGTGGATAGATCAACGTCTCCACACCGAGCCTTCGCAGGTCCGCCGCAAAGGGGCCGTCTTCGGGGAAGGCGGCCAGCACCACAAACTCCCGCTCGAGGACCTTGATGGCCTCCTCGAGGACGCGCTGGGCACCCGCGCGCCAGCTCTGTTGCTCGAGAAAGAGGATCGACGCCTTCACTTCCCTCACCATGCCACGGTCGCGCCTTGCCCCCTGGCCAGTCTCAAATCTGGATTGTACCTTCCAAGCCGCGGGACGAATTGTAAACAATTGGTCAAGACTGCTCCAGACGGGGGCTGCCGCGATGTTGGAAAGGATCGCCTTGAGACGTCCCGGTCGATCCTCATGGGCATCCGGGGAATCCCGAAAAGTTTACAGAATGATGACGTCCTGATGACGACGGTCAGGCGTCCGAGGGCTTAGAGTCAAGATCGCTGATGTGACCGGCTTTCGAGAGGTTACCTATGAGAACGGCCCAGTTTCGATTCCGTCCGACCGGCTTGATCGTGCTGACTGCAAGCCTGGCGGCATCCTGCACGGCCAATAAGCAGCCATCAAAGGTTGAGACGGCCCTAGCCAATATGGCCAAAGACGTGGCTATCCCGATCGAGGCGGAGACGCTGGCAAATCCGCTGCCGGCCAATGACGATGTGGTAAGCCAGGGAAGGCAGGTCTACAGCCAGTCCTGTGCGGTCTGCCACGGTCCGGACGGCCGCGGTAGCACCGATCTTGGGCGCAACATGTATCCGCCGGCCATGGATTTGAGCTCGCCGCACGTTCAGCACTGGAGGGACGCAGAGCTCTTCTGGATTATTCAGAACGGCGTTCGTCTTACTGGCATGCCCTCCTGGAAGCCAGTCCTGTCCGAGAACGATACCTGGGCTTTGGTTGAGTTCCTGCGCGGCCTCCCCAACGACGCCATGGCGACTGGGGCGGACACCGCGGCAGCAGGATCAGGCAGGGGGCCGGAGGCGAAGGAGGAGACGATCGCTTACGGCCGCACCCTATATCGGCAGGAGGGCTGCTTTGCCTGTCATCGGCTGGACGGCGAGGGAGTCGACGTCGGACCCGACCTGACAGTCGAAGGAACGCGAGGTCGCAAAGATGCCTGGCTGGTGGGACATTTCAAGGAGCCCGCCAAATTCACGCCGGGGTCGATCATGCCTTCTTTCGTCAATCTCACGGACGACCAACTTGCGGCCTTAGCGGCTTTTCTGCAAACTCAGAAGGGCAGCGAGCAGAAGCAGCCGCAGAAGTGAGCCTCTTGGGTTTGACTTGAAGGGGCGGCATGCTGTATGCCAAAGACGATGTAAACATGGAAAAGAACTAAATTGACGAAAATTTTACAACTACCTTACACACGCATCAGGCATCGTAGTCTCGTCACCCATGCGGGCACATGCGCGAGCAAAGGATGCAAGTGGTTCTGACCGGGGGGGCTGATGCGGTGAAGGGCAAGGAGGTCCTGAAGTGGCTAGCTCTCGCGTGGCAACGACCTATAAAGCCCTTGTAATGATTTTCCCCCTCATAGTGGTGCTGGCTGGAGTGGTCATGATAGTGATCGACGCGAAACCCATGCTGGCAGCAGGGGCTCCGACAACGGCCAAGGGACGGCAGGTTGACGCCTCCCCAACCCCTTCGGCGGCTGACCTGGGAATCCAGTTCGTGGACAATTCGGCCTCCAGCCTGTTGGTCGACCGCGGCGGCAAGCGATACCTGGTTGACTTGGCAACGCGATCGATCCGCGAAGTCGGCCCGGCGGCAGCCTCTGATCCCGCTTCCGGAACGCTGGCGATCGCATTGGCCCCGGCGCACTCAGCGGGCCAACCGGACGGATCGGCGATCTTCAAGCAAAAATGTGCGTCCTGTCATGGTCCCGATGGCCGGGGGATCGCGTCGATCAGGACACCCGACTTCAGCAACCCGGCAGTGCAAAACAGTCTGACCGACCAGCAGATCGCCAGGATCATTGCCAATGGTAAACCAGGAACCATGATGCCGGCCTGGAAGCGTAAGTTGACGAACGACGAGATCAACGCGGTCCGGGACTTCATCCGGACCCTCAACGCGGCCAACCTTGGCTCTGCCGGGAGGCTGGCCGAAGCCGCCAAGCGCAAGGTTTACACGCCAGGAGGCGACTTACTTTACAGCCTGCCCACCGGACGCCCCGTCGACCCCCACAGCCTGACGGTCGACTTCACCCACCGTTTCCCCTACACCCCGGCGTTCACGGGTCCAGCGCTGGGCGGTTCGTTGATGGGATTGGACGATTTCTCACTGTCTTCCTTCGGCTTTCGCTACGGTGTCACGGACAAACTTTCGGTCAGCGTGTATCGCTCTCCGACGTTTATCGGCCGCCCGATTCAGTTGATGGCAGCGTACAGTCTGGTGAACGAACAGAACGGGGCGCCTCTCAACCTCTCAGTGAGACTTTCGATGCAAGGACTGAACAATTTCTCCCGCGAGTTCACCGAGAATCTCGAAGGCGTCATCTCGCGCAGCTTGAGGACTCGGGCTCAACTCTATCTGGTGCCGACGCTGTCCATCGACAACCGGGTGCTGGTCCAGCCGAGCGGCTTCTACACAAGTCAGATTCCCAACGTGCCCGGCTACAACACGTTTTCCCTGGGTGCCGGGGCTGCATTTGATATCCGGCCTACGGTGGCCCTGGTGGCCGAGGTGATCCCAACCCTCGTTAATGGGCGCCCGCTGGATATCCATCGGCCGGCGTTCAGCTTTGGTATTCAAAAGAAGATCTGGCGGCACTCGTTCACGCTGGGGTTCTCGACCAGTCCGGGCACGACCGTGGCTCAGCGCGCCGGCACACGGGCGGCCTGGCTGGGCCAGCCAAACGCTGACACGCCCGGTGGACTCACCATCGGGTTCGATTTGTCGCGTCAGCTCTTCTGAGGTAATGTGGTTTGGGTCCGCTGGGCGGAGCACATGGCCGAGCCGCGCTACGGCACCAAGCACGCCGGGAGCGTCGACGCGGGGAGGGTGGGCATGAAAGACAAGGTTGTTCTGTTCTATCCACCCTATGGCGGCCCGCCGCTGGGCGCACCCCTCTGTCTGTTGTCCCTGGCCGCACCCTTGGTAGAAGCAGGATTCGAGGTCTCCCTGGTCGATGCGGCGATCATTCCTGACTTTGAAAGCGCGATTGCCAGGGAGACGGCCGACGCTCTATGCCTCGGCGTCTCCCTTCTGACAGGTCCCATGATTCGCCCGGCGATCAAGGTAGCGCGCCAGGTGCGCAAGTCACGCCCAGCCCTGCCCATCATTTTTGGCGGCTGGCACCCGACCCTCGCCCCCGATCAGACGTTGCAACCGGATTTTGTGGACGTGATCGTTCGCGGGCAGGGCGAGCTGACTTTGCTTGAGATCGCGCAGCGCCTGGCGGATGGCAAGGACCTCGATGGAGTTCTGGGCGCCTCCATCAAGCGCGACGGACGCGTGGTCCATGCACCCGAGCGTCCGGTCGAGAACATCAATAACCTGCCCTCGCCCGCCTATCAACTGGCGGATTTCGACGCTTACGCCAGGAGCCGCGGCAAGCGCGAGATGGGATACGCCACGAGCGTGGGCTGCCCCTACGCGTGCAACTACTGCACGGATCAGGTGTTCTACAAACGGCGCTTCAATGGCTACAAAGCCGAGCGCGTAGTCAGCGAAGTCACTGAACTGGTGGAACGCTACAGGGTGGACGAAGTGCCGTTCCTAGACTCGAACTTTCCCGTTGACATCAAACGCGCCTTGGCCATCGCTCGCGGCTTGCTCCAGCAACGGGTTCGGGTCCGCTGGACGGTTCAAGCCTCGACCGATCTTCTATGCCGCATGCGCGACGAAGACGTCGGCCTGCTGGCCGAGAGCGGTCTGTATTGCATGGGCTTTGGGACGGAGTCCGCCTCCCAGGAAGTGCTGGCGCTGATGAACAAGAAACACGAGCGCGTCGGCGACATGTACGAAACCGCGCGCAAGACGGAGAAGGCGGGGATCCGCGTCACCTTCAACGTAATTCTCGGTTATCCCGGGGAGACCGAGGCGGACCGGGTCGAGACCTTCCGCATCATGAGCGACATTGCGCGCCAGCATGCCAACGTGAGCTTCTCTCCGAACATTTTCACGCCTTACCCCGGCATTCCGATCTGGCCTCAGTTGAGGCAGATGGGCGTGCGGGAGCCGCAGTCACTGGAGGAATGGAACGACTTGCCACTCGGTGTCAATATCCTTCCCTGGCTGCAGGGTGAAGAACTGCGACGTCTACGGCGAATGCTGGAGTTCTTTCTGCTGAATAATCACATTCGGCACGTAGCGACAGGACCTCCCTGGCTGCGTCACCGTTTCCGGCGGGCCCTGGGTGCGCCTTTGCGCTGGCGTCTGCGGAACAGCCGCTTTGCCTTCCCCTGGGAACTGTGGATGCTCTCGGCGGCGCGCACCACCAAGCGGATGGTCACGCGGCGGTCCCTGGTAACCGGCCAGCCGCTGAGTCACAGTATGAGCGACGTCTGCTGATCGCCGCGGCGATCGCGAGGAGAACCTGGATCGTGGTTGACATCCTGCTGACTCACTCTTATCACCTCTTCTACGACCCCAAACAGGTTCGCAAGATGCGCCCGTATCCACCGCTGGGCACCTTGTACGCGGCGGGGGCCCTGCGGCAGCAAGGCTTCTCGGTGGCGATTTTCGACACCATGCTGGAGGATCCGGAGCCCGGATTTCTTGCCGCCCTGCGCCGGCATCGGCCGCGCATCGTCGCCCTCTATGAGGACAACTTCAATTTTCTGTCCAAGATGTGTCTGACCCGGATGCGCGGGGTCGCTTTCGGCCTCATGGATGCCGCGCGCCGCGCGGGCGCGCAGGTGGTGGCCAATGGCTCGGACGCGACCGATCACACGGCAGAATATCTGCGGCGCGGCGCGGCCTTTGTGCTGCTCGGCGAGGCGGAGCAGACGCTGGTGGAGCTTGCGCGGGCGCTGCTAGGAGGCGCTGCCGGTCAACCGCGGGACATTTGTGGCCTCGCCTATCTGGGCCAGGAAGATGGCGGGCTCGTTCGCACACCTTCCCGCCCTCTTTTGCGTGAGATTGATTCCCTGCCCCCGCCGGCGCGCGACCTAGTGGATATCGGCCGGTACCGTGAACTGTGGAACAAGGCCCACGGCATGTTCTCTCTCAATCTCGTGGCCAGCCGGGGTTGCCCCTACCATTGCAACTGGTGCGCGAAGCCGATCTACGGGCAGACATTTCATGTGCGTTCCGCGGCCAAAGTGGCTGACGAGATGCAGGAGCTCAGAGTGGCCTATGGGGCTGATCACCTCTGGTTTGCCGACGATATTTTTGGCCTCAAGCCTCAATGGATCCCGTCTCTGGCCGACGAGGTTGATCGTCGGAACGCTGCCGCCGCTTGCACGTTGCAAGCCCGGGTGGACCTGATGACCGAAGGAAACATCAGCGCCTTGCGCCGCCTGGGCTGCGCGGAGGTATGGCTGGGCGTGGAGTCTGGATCACAGAAGATCCTCGACGCCATGCAGAAAGGCACGCGCGTGGCCGATATCATTGTGGCGCGCGAGCGGCTGCAAAGGAACGGCATCCGGGCCTGTTTCTTCCTCCAATTCGGCTACCCAGGGGAGCATTGGGAGGACATCGAAGAGACAATTCGGCTGGTGCTCGAGACCAGGCCGGACGACATCGGCGTCTCGGTCTCCTACCCGCTGCCGGGCACCACCTTCTATGAACGCGTGCGGGCCGAACTGGGAGCGAAGACAAACTGGATCGACAGCGACGACCTGGCCGTCATGTTCAAGAGCACCTATCGCAATGAGTTCTACCGCGCCCTGCGCGACGCCTTGCACGCCGAGGTCGACGGCTGGAACGGGTCACGGATCACGGCGGGGCACAACGGTCGTCAGAAAGGCTCGCGGCCATCGAGACCTCCCGACGTCACCAGACTGTGGCGGCAGGTCGACGAACTGGAGAAGACCTGTCGCAACAGCGACCCCACCCTGGCCTCCTCCTGCGGCGCGAGCGCGGCCAGCGAGGCCGCCTCGTGAGATCGAGCCAACCTATGGATCTGCTTCTGACCCACGGCTACTTCCTCTACGAGGATCCCAAAGAGCTTCAGATCATGAAGCCCTACGTCCCATTGGGAATCCTTTACATCTCCTCCCACCTGCGCGCCAAAGGCCTCGGCGTCGAGCTTTTCGACACCACCTTTTCGACATCGGAGGAGCTCTATGCCGTTTTGCGCTCGACGCCGCCCGCCATCCTCGGCGTCTACGCGAACCTGATGACCCGTCCAGCGGTCTTGAAGATTCTGCAGGTTGCCAAGCAGGCGGGATGGCGCGCAGTGGCAGGCGGACCCGAGCCCGCAGCCTACGTTCAGCAGTACCTGGAAAGAGGCGCGGACGTCGTAGTGATCGGAGAGGGAGAACGGACCCTGGAAGAGCTGATCCCCGCCCTTCGCAGCGGATCATCGGCGGCGCTCGCCAGCGTGAACGGCATCGCCTTCCGCGGAGACGACGGGGGGATCCACTACACCCCTCCGCGGGCGCAAATCGCCGACCTGGACCGCCAACCATGGCCCGACCGCGAGCGCGTCGACGTGGATCGTTATGTTGAAGCCTGGCGGCAGCATCATGGTACGGGCGCAGTTTCGCTGATCACTGCGCGCGGCTGCCCCTATCGTTGTCGATGGTGTAGCCACGAGGTCTTCGGCAGAACGCATCGGCGCCGCACCCCGGCCCTGGTGGTGGATGAGATGGAATGGCTGCTCAGCCGCTACCGGCCTGACATAGCCTGGATGGCGGATGATGTCTTCACCATTCACCACGGCTGGCTTTTCCAGTACGCCGCCGAGATGAAACGCCGCGCCTTGAAGGTGCCGTTCGAATGCATCTCGCGTGCCGATCGCCTGAATGCTGCGGTCGTCGACACCCTGGCCGAGCTTGGTTGTTTTCGAGTCTGGATCGGTTCGGAAAGCGGCTCTCAAAAGATCTTGGACGCCATGGAGCGCGGAGTCACGGCGGAGCAGGTTCAAACCGCTGTGGCCCTTTGCAAGGCGCGCGGCATTCAGGCGGGAATGTTCCTTATGTGGGGTTACGTCGGCGAGAGCCTGGATGACATTGAGGCCACCGTGGAGCACGTCAAGCGCTCAAACCCGGACGTGTTCCTGACGACCGTGTCATACCCCATCAAGGGCACTCCCTATTTTGCGGACGTCGCCTCGCAGGTAGTCGACAGCAAGCCTTGGGCTGAAGGATCAGACCGCGATTACCGCATCCGGGGGCGGCACTCGCGCCGATTCTACCAGTTCGCGGATCAACTTCTGCGAGGTGAGGTGGAGCTGGCTCGACTAACCAACGGAAACGGAACTTGTCAGGTCGACGCACCGCTGCAGTTGGCCGCAATTCGAACCCGAATCGCCGAGGCAAAGGCCGGCATGCAGGCCTCCTTCTCCGAGGTAGAGGCTTGAGATAATGACGACGTCTCCACTCGCCACTGAGAATCGGGCAGCGCCTTTCGATGCGGTTGCCGGCCGCTATGACGAGGTCTTCACGAATTCGCTGGTTGGCCGCGCGCAGCGAGAGGCCGTGTGGCGCCGGCTCGACGGCTGCTTCCAGCCGGGCCAGCACATTCTGGAGCTCAACTGCGGCACCGGCGTCGATGCCCTTCATCTGGCGGAACGTGGGGTTGAGGTGCTGGCCTGTGACGCGTCTCCCCGGATGATCGAGGTGGCCCGGCAGCGGATGAGATCGTCGCCCTCTGGCGACCGGGTTGAACTTTGTGTCCTGGAGATCGAGCGCATCGCTGGACTCGAGGATCGGGGCCCGTTTGACGGCGCTTTCTCCAACTTTGCCGGACTGAACTGTGTGGAGGATCTCGCCAGCGTTGGTGGCCGCCTGGCACGGCTCCTTGCGCCCGGGGCCACGGCCCTGCTGTGCATGGCAGGCCAGGCGGTCGCCTGGGAAATGCTCTGGTATCTGGTCCACGGAAAGCCGGCGAAGGCCCTGCGCCGCTTTCAGCGCGGCGGCGCGACCGGCCGGCTCTCCGAGGGCGTGGCGGTTAGGGTATGGTATCCATCGGTGAGGGAGATGACTCGCCTCTTTGCTCCTCACTTCCGCTTGCAACGATGGCAGGGAATCGGCGTAACGGTACCCCCTTCCTACCTCGAACCTCTGGCGAAACGGTCCCCCGGCATGTTGCACGCCTTGACGCGGATCGATCAGGTGGTGTCCGCTTGGCCTGTGTTTCGCAGCCTCGCCGACCATACGCTGCTGGAATTCCAACGGTAGCCCGAACAGTGACGTTGATTGTTATGACCGAGGTCGGGGACGAATGATCGTTCTGTACAATCCCAAGGTCACGAGGCCGCCGAATCGCAGGCTTCCCCTGTCGATCCTCGCTCTGGCAGCCATGCTGGAGGGCCGCGACGAGTACGCCATCGTCGATGGCAATCTCGACCAGAACCCGAAGGAGACTCTGGCCGCGTTGATGCGACAGCGCACTGTCGAGTTGCTGGCGGTCAGCGTCATGCCGGGGCCCCAAACCAAGAGCGCGGTGGATACCTTGCCCGGGCTGCGGTCCAGCTTCCCCCAGGTGCCCACCGTTTGGGGTGGCTACTTCCCTTCCAATTACACCGAGGCCGCGCTCAACGCGCCTTACGTCGATTTCGCCGTGCGGGGTCAGGGCGAAGAGACTTTTTGCGAGCTTCTGGACGCCCTTCGAGGAAAACGGGCGCTGGATAGCATCCTGGGACTTTCTTACAAGGACCGCGAGGGGCGCCAGCGTCACAATCCCGACCGCCCAATGAAGAGCCCCGGCGCCTTCCCTTGGTACCCCTACCAGCGCCTTGACGTGCCGCGATACCTCCTGCCGACCTACCTCGGTAAACGGACAGCTGTTCATCAGGCGAGTATCGGCTGCCCTTACGCCTGCAACTTTTGCGGCGTCGTGACGTTCTCCGGCAGCCGCGAGAAGGTGGAGCCTCCCGAGCGCACCGCCGATATCCTGCGCCATCTGGCCGAGAACTACGGGGCCGACGCTGTCCAGTTTTATGACAACAACTTTTTCCTTCGCGAGGCCAACGCGCTCGAGTTGGCCGAGCGCATCACGCGCCTGAAGATGCGCTGGTGGTGCGAAGGGCGGGTCGACATTCTCCTTCGCTACTCGGACGCCACCCTTGAGGCCCTCCGCCGGGCGGGCTGCAGCATGATCTATGTCGGCTCGGAATCGGGCTCCGACTGGGTTCTCAGGGAGATGAACAAACAGCTCAAGACGGAACAAACGCTCGAATTCGCCGCCCGCGTCCGCCGTTTTGGCATCGCAGCCGAATTCTCTTTCTGCATTGGAAATCCCCGGGACCCCGACCGCGACACGCGGGAGTGCCTGCAATTCATCCGTAAGGTCAAGCGCCTGAACCCGGAAGCCGAAATTGTCATCAACACCTACACGCCTGTTCCCCAGCGCGAACGCATGTACGGGGGCGTCGAGGATCAGGTGCAGTTCCCCGGCAGCCCGGAGGAATGGGCTACGGAGCGCTGGCAGCGGTTCATGACCCAGAAAGACCCCTCAACGCCTTGGCTGACACCGGCGACCAAGCGGCTGATCGACAACTTCGACGTTGTTGTCACTTCCCGCTGGCCGACCATTCAGGACATTCGTCTGCCGGCTTGGGGACGTCGGTTGCTGAAGGTTTTGAGTGATTGGCGCTACCGCCTCCGGATCTACGCGCATCCGCTCGAACTGAAATGGATGCGCCGGTACTTCCGGCTGCGCAATCCGAAAGAGGAGAGCCTGTGACTTCGGCGACCACCGGCCAGACATGGGGCGTGCGGCCAGAAGACGGCCGGCAACTCCGTCAAGGTTCGGGGGTGCGCCAGGTTTCGGTGCAGGAAGGCTACAGGCTTTGGGCCGCAACCTACGACCACGATCCGAACCCGCTGCTGGCGCTCGAGGAACGCGCGCTCGAGCCTCTGCTCCCCAATCTGCAGGGCAAGGATCTCCTCGACGTGGGCTGTGGAACCGGCCGCTGGCTGCGCCCGCTTATGTCGCGCGGAGTCCGTTCGGCGGTGGGCATGGACCTCAGCGCCGAGATGGCAGCCTGCGCCGCCGCCAATCCCCTCCTCAGGGGACGTCTGGCTCTGGCCGATTGCCTCCTGCTTCCGCTTCCACCTCGCGTGGCCGATGTCGTTATCTGCTCGTTTACTGCCGGCCACGTTGCCGACCTTGGGGCCTTGGCCCGGGAGCTCGCTCGAGTGGCGCGGCGTGGTGCAGACCTCTTCTTGACGGACCTGCACCCCGGAGCACGGATGCGTGGCTGGCGATCCGCGTTCAGTCATCCGAGTGGGACCGTGGAGGTGCTGGGTTTTGTCCACACCAGACGGGACACCGAAAGCCATTTTACATCGGAAGGGTTCAGGCTGGCAGCGTCATCCGACCTGTGTTTCAGCGAGCCGGAAAGGCCGGTCTTCGCTCGCGCCGGCAGGTCAGGCATATTCGAAGCGGCATGTCGAACGCCGGCGGTAGCGCTCTACCATTTCACCAGGAGCTGACCGTCTTTTTTCCGGCGAACGCCGGGCCAGATGGCGGCAGGCAACCGGCAGCCAGGGATCATGGGCACACCCAACGCAGACCCGGCCGTTCCTTCCTATACTGAGAACGTTATTCAAACGCTCCCGATCCTCGTGCTGTTCCCGCATAATCGATGCAACTGCCGGTGCATCATGTGCGACATTTGGCGGCTCCGGCAGGTGCAGGAACTTACGCCCGACGATCTCCAGCCACACCTCGACTCGCTGCGGTCTCTCCAAGTGCGATGGATAGTGCTTTCGGGCGGCGAACCCCTGATGCACTCCGACCTTGGGTCGCTCTGCCGCCTGTTGCAGGGCGAGGGCGTCCGAATCACCATCCTGACCACGGGCCTCCTGCTCCGAGCTCACGCGCGCTCCGTGGCTGAGAACGTGGATGACGTCATCGTGTCACTGGATGGTACAGCGGAGATTCATGACCAGATTCGTCAGGTTCCGAAAGCATTCCAGAAGCTCGCCGACGGGGTCCACGCCTTGAGGGCCGTCCGGCCTGAGATGCAAGTGGCCGGCCGGTGCACGGTCCAGAAGGCCAACCGGCGCAGCCTGCGCGCGACGGTGGCGGCTGCCCGGCAAATGGGATTGAGCTCCATCTCGTTCCTGGCGGCCGACGTCTCCTCGTCAGCTTTCAATCGACCGGGCGGCTGGCCCGCCGAAAAGCAAGCCAGCATAGCCCTTTCGGCCGAAGAGGTAGAGGAGCTTGACGCCGAAATCGAGGCCTTGATCCACGAACATCTCCCCTCCATCGCGGCCGGGTTTATCGCGGAGAGCACGGAAAAGCTGCGCCGCATTGTGCGTCAATTTCGGGCGCACCTCGGGCAGATCCCTTTTGTTGCGCCGCGCTGCAACGCACCCTGGGTGTCAACCGTCATCGAGGCGGATGGTACGGTTCGCCCGTGCTTCTTCCATCCTCCCCTCGGGTCACTCGCCACAACCAGGTTCAACCACATCCTGAATAGTAAAGAGGCGATCCGATTTCGCGAGCAGTTGGATGTTGCCACTAACCCAGTGTGCCGGAAGTGCGTCTGTTCGCTATACCTCCCGGACAACGAGATCGCCGCGCGACAGCCTTCAGTCGCCACTGCGCGGGTTCGAGGCGGCTCCCCGGGCAGCTCGATATGAATCGCAATCTGGCGCTGGCTATCGTTCGTAGCCTCTCCGTGACCGTGTCGCTTGCCGGGCATCTCGAGCACCTGAAGACCTTCAGCTCGCGAGACTGGGAATCGACGCTCTCGTGGCTTGACGACAGCGGACTCGCGCTCTACCTTTTGGATGTGGTGGAGCGTGCGGGAGGCGCCGATGAGCTTCCTGCCCGGGTCAGGGCAGCGCTGAGGACGCGCTTAGACTTCAACCGACAGCGGCTCGCGCACATGAAGCGGGAGTTTGACTCACTGGGCCGGGCGTTCCAGCGGGCCGGCGTAGACTACGCCGTCCTGAAGGGCTTCTCGCTGGTCCTGGCATACGTTCCCGATGCCTGCTTGCGTAGCCAGTATGACTACGACTTCCTAGTGGATCCCCGCTCGCTGGAGACCGCGAAGCAAGTTCTCACCACCGCCGGTCTTTGCGAAAAGTCACAAAGCCCGGGGCTTGACCCGCAGGGCGTCACGTCATTCGTCGGGGAGCCCCTGGGCTGCTCGTTTTCGGGGGAGGAATGGTACAGCTGGCGCATTCCCCGCCGCGTCGAACTCCACCTTGATCTCTGGGAATACGATCGGGATGGAATCCGCCTTGCGCTGCCAGAAGGAGTCTTGCAGCGCAAGCGCTCCGCGTCTTGGGAAGGTCTCTGGTTTCCGGTACTGGCCGATGAGGATGCGCTGCTCTTTCAGTGCCTGCACGCCTTCCATCACATTCTGGATTATTGGTGCAGACCTTCCTGCTTCCTGGAGATCGCGCAGTTCCTGGCTGGGCGCGCGTTGGACCGAAGCTTCTGGCACAGCTTTCGGTCGCGTGTTAGCAGGGATCCGAACCTATCCGATATTACCAGCCTGGTGTTCTGCCTGGCCTCAGAGCTGTTCGGCGCTCCCGTCCCGACGGAATTCGATCTTGGAGGCGCCACCCACCGCTCACGGGCGCTCGATCGCTGGGTGCGGCTCTACGGCATCGGTTGGTCCCTCACCCGCTTCCCAGGCAGCAAACTCAGCCTTCTTCTGCACCGCGAATTTGTCGAAGATCCCGCGCTATGGAGACAAGTGAGGCGGAGCCGATTGCTGCCCTTTCACCGGCCGGCGCGAGTCGCTGAGCCACGCCAATCGAACCTGAGCTCGAACTGGAAGGCCGTATGGCAGCAATGGCGATTCGCCGTGGCCCGATTCCGCTGTCACCTGCTTGGTCTAACGACGTACGCTTGGCATCTGCGTGGTTGGAACCGCCGAATAGGGCGTGGGAGTTAAGCTGAAAGAGGTGCCTTGATATCTGGCGCTGCGGCCTGACTGCTTCCGTTAAGTTGTCGGCACACGTTGATCTGCCTCTGCTCGTAGTGTTCAAGCGTGAATTGCTCCTCAACCTTGATTCGGGCGGCCCAGCCCATTGCTCTAGCTTGGTCGCGATGCTGGTAGCACCACAAGATTCGTTCGGCCAGGGCGTCGACGTTCCTTGCCGGCACGACAAAACCTTCCTTGCCATCCGTCACCAGGTCCGGTGCGCCAGTCCTGTCGGTGGCGATGACCGGGAGTCCGGAAGACATCGCCTCGAGCAGCACCATACCCAGGCCTTCGTTTACCGACGGGAAGGCAAAAACACTTGAGTCCCGATAGCAATTCGCAACCTGAGCCGGCGGAAGGCTTCCCGGCAGCCTGACGCTCGTGTCCCCATAGCGTCTAAGAAGGGTTTCGACCTCTGGTCGGACCATTCCGACCAGTACGAGTTCTGCACCCGGTAGTCCAAGCCGATTCCAAGCCTCGAGCAGGTAGCCGACGCCCTTGGCTATTTCGACCCGACCCACGTAGCTGACACGAAACAAAGGTGCTGGCTTAATCTCCCGCGGAGGCGTGAAGAGGAGATGGTCGACCCCGGGCCAAACCAGAATTGTCTTTTCTGCAAAGCCAAACTGGGCGAAGCTTTGACGCGTCGCGGAGGACAACACGATGATCCAATCGCACAGGTCATACTCGCCCTGTACGCGCCTGATCAGCGACTCTGGAAGGATGCTGTCGCAGTCTCGCGGATCAACACCGAAATGCGCGCATTCAGCCATCACCTCATCCTGCCATTGCCGAAGGTGCAGGGTCGGGCTCTCGAGGACGGTAGCAGCGCCGAGCCGCTTTGCAGCCTGCATGCAAGCCAAGCAGGTCCCGGCCAACCCGTGAAATACGGTGCTTGGCGGGACGTACTTTGATGCTAGGCGGTCAGCGAGCCAGGTGCTGGCGACCTTGGGCACGTGGGAATGAGCGGTGCCGGGCAAGCGCTTCCATCCCGCCCATAGAATCCTATTCGCAGCCTTGAAGCCGGGAAATCGCTTCACCACTTCCATTGAGCCGGCGGGGTTGGGGTCGGCAACCTCCGGTTCCGGACGGAAGCTTAGCAGCCGGCGCAGCATGCCCTCTCGCAAAAGGGCCGTTGGCAGGCGCTGTTGGTAAGGATCAGAGCCCAGAGCCAGAGTCACCGAAATCGGGTCGGGTGGCCTCTGCCCGACTGTTGCCGATGCGGATGCGGCTTCCGCGGTATCAACTGGCGTCCGGGCCCGTCCGATCATCTCAATCCCACGCGAGGCCTCTCACCTCCGAGAAGGCACTGCTCTAACTGCCTTTCCTGCTGGCCCGGGGTTGTGCTCTGTTCGCCCCGGCTTCATTGGATTCGCGGCACCACCCGGACAGATCGCGCCCAATCAGCTTGCCGAGTTGCTCCACCTTGGGCTCGAACTGCGCCTCCAGGCGCCGTCTCAGTCCCGGGTCCATCGGCGCTCTGGGTTGCGCCGCGAGGTTGGAGTTCAGGAGGGAGCGCTGAATTCGAGAACGCAACCTCAGCGGCGCCAAGGCGCGGGCGATGTGACGGAGCATGCCCGGCGGGTGTATCAGACGCCTCTGCAGACGCATGTTACGCAGCTTCGTGTTCGCATTCACAACCCCGAATTCCGTCAGAACACCCTGATCGACGCCGAGGAATTGGAGTGTCTGCCGGTAGACAGCGGCCGAGTCCGTCCTCAAGTCGTCGAAGATGATGATGTGAACATTCTCGCGGCCGAACAGATCGAAAAACCTGTGAACCTGGTTGGGGAAGTCTGTGAACTCGCGATATCCAAGCGACTCTCTCCCTGTCCGTTTCCCGTCGGCTTGCAATGCGGCGTCAAAGTCGCTTAGGGGTTCGGTGCCATAACGCAAACCCTGACTGTGCAGTGAGTGCATTACATCCACCGGATTACGCAGCATGATGATGATCCGTGCCTCGGGATTGAAGGCCTTAATTCCGGCCGGGGCGTTGTGGGAGCGCAAGTAACTGGGCGTTGCTTCACCGATGATCTTCTGCGTGTCCGCCGTCAAGAAATTTGCCAGATATTGCTCAAGGGTGGGTGCCCACGCCTCCCTTATCCACAGATCGGAGTCGAAGAAGTAGAGCTCCTTCTCCGCTGACATGAAGATGCTAGGGTGCTCCTTGAGGTAGCTCCACAAGGAGGTTGTGCCGCACCGGGGTGCGCCGACAATGAAGAGGTTTGGCCTTTTCGGCATTCTACTTCCGCCTGGGTTGGCCCGAAATCCCCGCGCAGACCGGTCCAGTTTGACAAAAACTCTGCCATTCGTCTAGGCTCGAAGAGCTCTGGAACGTGTGAAGGTCCACCCCGAAGGGGCGGAGGGCGATTGGGCTTGCTCATAGCGACCCTAACCAGACTGGTCGCCCTTCAAGCATGAACACGCCAACCCCCTCCCGCGCGAACGCGCTGACAGTTGACGTCGAAGATTATTTCCAGGTGGCAGCCTTCAGAAGGATCGCTCCTCCGGAAAGCTGGAACCGGTTTCCGTCCCGCGTGGAACGAAATACTCACAAGGTGCTGGACCTATTCGCAGAGCTTCATCTGCGTGCCACTTTTTTTGTCCTGGGCTGGGTGGCGGAACGCTTTCCTGCGCTTGTGCGAGAGATTCGGGCGTCGGCTGTCACAGCTATTCCCACCCCTTGATCTACGAGCTCACTCCGGCGCAATTTCACGAAGATACACGGCGCGGGCGAATGGCTGTCGAAGACGCCGCTGGCGCGCCAGTCTGCGCCTACCGTGCTCCCACGTTTTCAATCACTCGCCGCTCAGTTTGGGCATTAGAGATCTTGCTGGAACTAGGTTTCCTTGTGGACAGCAGCGTCTTCCCCACCAAGAATCACCTCTACGGCATCCCGGGCGCGCCTCGGAAGCCGTTCCGCATTCGTATTCAGGGGGCCGATTTGCTAGAGTTCCCTCTGCCCGTGCTCACTGTTGGCGGCTGCGGCGTCCCCTTTACGGGCGGCGCCTACCTCCGGATTCTACCGTACCGTCTGCAAGCCTCAGGATTGAACAAGATGGTGAATCGGTCGGAACCCGCCGTCATGTATTTTCATCCTTGGGAGCTCGACCCGGCTCAGCCCAGGCTGGCGAGTACTCTGGGGCCAAAGTTCTACCACTACCGGGGATTAAGCCGAACCGAAGGGCGCCTGCGAGGCTTGCTCAGCTGCTTCAGTTTTGGGGCTCTGCGTGAACTGGCTGCGGTCCCAGCGCTGGTCTATACGGTGGGCACGTCCGAGTCGAGGGCGACGTTTGTGCGTTTGGGATGCACCTGACCGCTTTTTTCCTTGCCTGCGGTAGTGGCACTCGCTCCGAGCGGCGTAGCGGTGCGCATGGGTCGTAAGGCCCGCGACTGCACCTCTTAGCTTTGACGAGCATGTCTACAAACGTGAAAAGCCTGGTGACTCGCGTTGGCCACGACCTGCGACAGCGCGGGCCGAAGTCCGCCACGGTCGCAACCGAATACACGGCTTTGGGGCGGCGTTTCGATCTTCCAGCCCGCACGCTGCAGTCCGTCGATCGGTTCCTCTGCGACCAAAGCGCAGAGTACGCGGACCTGAATGCTACCGCGTTTCAGGCGTGGTGTCACACCCACGAACACGTTACTTCGGGGGTTCGACGAGTTCGCATGCTCGAGGTTCGGAACTTCTGCTTGTATCGACGCCGGACCGAACCGAAGTGCTTCGTTCCGGACGCCAGTTTCTTTCCGCCCTACCATCAACGGCTCAAGCCATACATATTCTCCGCGGCCGAAGTGGGGAAACTGCTCAGTGCGGCTGCGCACTTGAAACGGAATCCGGCATCGCCGCTTCGCCCGGAACCGACTCGGCTTGCGATTGTCCTGCTGTTCACCACGGGAATGCGGCGCGGGGAACTGTTGAAACTGACGCTCGGTGACTACGACCGCCAGGAAGCGACTCTGCACATTCGAGAGACGAAGTTTTATAAGTCCCGCTTGCTTCCGATCAACCGCGAGATCGCGGATGAGATCGAGTGTTATCTGCGCGTCCGAGCCCGGCGGCAGTTCCCTGCATCTGCGGACACACCACTCATGTGGAATGCGACCAGGGGAGGCCGGGCCTACACCGGTACGGGACTTCGATACTGTGTGCAGCCCCTCTTCGAACATTGCGGCATCGCCACAACCACAGGGACGGTGCCGAGAATTCAGGACCTACGGCACAGCTTCGCTGTCAATGCCCTGCTGCGCTGGTACCGAGCCGGCGCTGACGTTGAGGCTAAACTGCCCTTGCTGGCGACCTACTTGGGTCACGGTTCGGTCGTGTCGACGCATCATTACCTGCACTTCATCGAACCACTCCGCAACGCGGCCAGCGAGCGGTTCGCGAAGCATTACGGCGAATTGGTCGCGCCACTGCCAAACCCGGCAAGGAGGCGCAGATGAAAACCGGGCTTCCGAATCTACTCGGCGCCGCAATCCGCGACTACTTCACCGACCACCTTCCCCGCCTTCGGGGGACCAGTCCGCACACCATCCACAGCTACCGCGACAGTGTGGTTCTGCTGCTGCGTTTCCTTTCCCGACAACGGAACAAGCCGATTACGGGGCTCGACCTGACGGATCTCGATCCTCCCGGAATCCTCGCGTTCCTATCCCACCTTGAACAGGAGCGCAAGAACGACGTTTCCACGCGAAACGTTCGCCTCTCCGCGATCCACGCGTTCTTTCATTTTGTGGCGTCGCGTAATCCGGAGCATCTCGAGTTGGCCCAGCGTGTCCTCGGCATTCCTTTTAAACGCGCGCGACAACGCGCCATCGATTATCTGGAATACGAGGAGATTAACGCCATTCTCAAAACGATCGACCGGACCACTCTGCAAGGTAGCCGTGATTATGCTCTGCTGGCAACGATGTTCAACACCGGCGCCCGTGTTCAGGAGATCGCCGATCTGCGCGGCTGTGATCTCCAACTGACCAAGCCCTTTCAAGTGAGACTATTGGGCAAAGGGAGAAAAGAGCGCTACTGTCCGCTGTGGCCGCAGACCGCCGCGGTGTTGAGGGCGTTCAGCGATCAACGTGCCCTGGACCTGCGGTCTGAATCTCGGGTGTTTCTGAACCACCGCGGCCGAGCGCTCACCCGTTTTGGAATCCGCTATATCCTCGCCAAATGTCTTGGCCTGGCTTGCGCGAATACTCCGAATTTGCGCAAGAAACGACTCCACCCCCACAGCGTTCGTCACAGTACAGCCGTCGCCCTCCTCAAATCGGGCGTCGACCTATCGACCATCAGTCATCTGCTGGGGCATGCCAGTCCCACCACGACGAACCGCTACGCAAGAGTCGACCTCGAAATGAAGCGTCAGGCCATCGCCAAGGTCAAGCCAGTCCCACGCCACTGCCGCACGCCCTGGGGCAAGGACCGCACGATCCTTGACTGGCTGGAGTCCCTGTAAGCCCGAAGAAATGTGGAGTTGGAAGCCGGGGAACCCGTGATTCGACGCGGTTGCCACGCGCCAACTCCACATTTCTGACAACTTCACATTAGTCGACGACAAGGACGTCCAGGCGTGCGAGGCGTTTCAGCAACTGGCGGGTAGAACGATCGGCCAGTGAGGCATACATCTCGTCGAAGAGATCTTGGGCGCGGACGAACTGGCCGCGGTAGCCGTTCTCCAGGGCCTTCAGCAGGAGGCCACAAGCTAATCCCGTCTTGCCGCGGGCGGTTTCGCCGATAAAGACGATATTCTCGGCCTTGGCGATGAATTCCAGTTCTGCCAAGGTGCGAATCTGTTTGCGGTTGACGCCCGGTTGGCGGGCGAAGGGGAACGTTTCCAGGGACCAGCGCTCGGGCAGGTTGGTGCGCCGGATGCGCCACTTCAGGGCACTCTCCTGGCGAGCGTGCCACTGGGCGCAGCAGCCGGGTGAGGAACTCGGTGTAGGAGACATCCTCCTTCTGGGCCACCTGCGCCTGCTCGTCGTAAATCTCCAGGATGCGTTTCAGGTGGAGATTTTTCAGCAGTTGTTCGAGTTCCTCGCTAACCTTCATTTTCGCCTCCCGTGGGGTCCCTCAGTAAAAAGTATTCGTGCGCCACACGGCGCAGGATCATGCGCTCCAGCCGGTCCAGATCATAAAGGCCATAACGGGCGGCTTCTCGCACCGCCGTCAGCAGCGGTTCGCGGGGATACTCGCGCACCAAGCGGAGCAGTTGGCGCAAGGCAAGCGTGAGCACCTTGCGGGTACGCTGTTTCAGGGCCGCGAGGTAGTCGGCGATCTCCGGCACGGTGGCCAGAATGGCCTTCTCCTCGGGATGGGGATCGGGACGTGCGATGCCCTGACCGCGCGGGGGGCGGTGCTCGGCTAACATCACGCGCTGATGCTCGGCTTCGGCGATCCAGCGGTTAGTGACCAGGCGGCGGGCATCGAGTTGAATCTCGATCTTCTCCGGGGTTTCGCGCACCTCCACGCGCCGGCCGATCCAATCCAGGGGAACCGAGTAGCGGTTGGTGTGCAAGGCGACATAGCCCTCGATGTCCACCAGGCGTTGGTGCAACCGGTAGACCTCGGGAATCCAGGCGGGCAGCGGTTTCAGGTGTAGACGTTCTACCGCGAACAACTCGCGGGGAACGGCCCGAAGGTGTTTTTTGTAGGTGGAGTTGACCTTCTCGCACCACTGGCGCGCTTGCTGATTCAGATCCTCCCAACGGCGGAAGGTGCGCCCCGCCAGGAAGTTTCCCTCGATAAAGCGGAACGGCCTTTCGACGCGCGCGGAACGGTTGGCATCGCCAATCTCATGCGCCACGAAGTGAAAGCCGAAGCGCTCGGCGAAGGCCGCCATTTCGGGCACCGGAATCATCGCGCGTCCGGTGCCGCGCAGCACCACCACATGGGTGTTGTCGATCATCACCCGGGCGGGCGCGCCGGAGAAGTAACGCAAGGCAGCGGTGAGAAACACCTTGCAGTCAAAACGCTGAAAGGTTGGATAACACTGGAAAAACAGCATCCGCGAATAGCACAACACGGCTGAGGCGGTCTGCACCTTGCGCCTCTGGCCCCCCAGTTCCACCTCGTGCGGAGACGTGTCGTGTTGCAACTCTTCGCCCGCCTCGAAGTGGTACTGCCCGGCCGCCACGGGGGGAGCTTGCCCGATGCCCTGCCGGCGACAGAAGGCGGTCAAGGCTTGATAAGAGAGCTGGGCGCCACGGGCGGTGAGCTCTTCATGGACTCGCACCAGATTCCCCTTGCAGTGGGCGAACAGTTCCAGGACCTGTGGCCGGTAGGGTTCGGCTTTCTCGGGACGATGTAGTTCCGGCACTTGGGGAGAATTGGAACGTAGAACTTTGCGGACCGACAGACGGGAGATGCCGAGCACCCGCGCGATCTGGCGTTTGCTCACCCCCTGTTGGTTCAGTTCGAGAATCGCGGTCCGTTGGGATTGACTCAACATAGGTTTCTTCTCTCCTCAGCAATATCTGTGGGTTGATTCCGGCTCGGGGAGGCGGCCAAGCGTGTGATAGAGTGCAATTCCCATCGCTTCATAGGTGCGAAAACCGTAGGAGCGTCTGGTGATCAC
>Ga0335085_10000340_pt1 | contig 137643 bp, 127 predicted proteins | sample Lox_Sample_45_FD_206712 | JGI IMG/M metagenome (GOLD analysis project Ga0335085, IMG submission 206712) | Soil microbial communities from Loxahatchee National Wildlife Refuge, Florida, United States - Lox_Sample_4.5 | ecosystem: Environmental > Terrestrial > Soil > Wetlands | place: USA...
GCTGCCCGAATAGCTAACGAACCAGAATGAAAGTAGGTGCCGTCACCGATGTTCTGGAAGACGTGCTCGGCATCGACGAAGCGGGATAATCCGATCCAATTGGCACCCTCCCCGCCCATGTGGGTAACACCTTGCGTGTGGCGCTCCATGGGCAGCACCAAGTAATGGCAGCCAATCCCTGCAAACGCTTCGCTTCCGTCCGGGATCCGCGTTGAGCTGTTGTGAGGACAACCCGGACAGAAGTAAGCAGGACGTGCGGCGAGTGATGGTCGCCGGGACGCCGCTTCCGCGGCGCGTATTAGCTTACCCCAACGGGCCCGAAGCAAAGCCTCGTCGGTGGTACTGAGGAGACGTTCACCGATCACGCGGGCGATGCGGACGGAATCCAAGTCTCCGTTGGACGGGAAGAGCGAGGCGCCGCCTTCGTCGTGCTTGCCCACGATACGAGGTGCGCCCGGTATTCCGTACAGGTGTTGACGCACCTGGTTCTCGACCAATCCGCGCTTTTCCTCGACGACAATAATCTCCCTGAGCCCACGTGCAAATTCCCGGACTCCCTGCGGCTCCAGAGGCCAGGGCATGGCAACTTTGTAGAGCCTGACACCAAGCGCCGCCGCGCGCGTGCCCTCTATTCCCAGATCCTTCAGGGCTTGCAAGGTGTCGGGATGCGACTTACCGACGGTGATAATTCCCATCTTCGCGTTCGGATTGTCTATCACCACCCGATCGAGCCGGTTGTGACGCGCGTAGGCGAGCGCGGCCGGTAACTTGTACTGATGCAAGCGCTCTTCCTGAGCGAGTGCTGTGTCGGGCCATCGCAGGGCCAAACCGCCCTGGGGGAATTCGAAGCCCGCCGGAGCATGCGCCTCGACGATGGGATCTTGAGCAAGTGACTCGGAGCTATCCACAATCTCCGTGACGAGTTTCAGTCCACACCAGAGGCCGGCAAAGCGCGAGAGCTCCCAGCCGATGAGACCGTATTCCAGAATCTCGGAAAGGCTCGACGGAACGAGAATGGGGATCCAGGCATCGACCAGGGCGAATTCGGAGCTATGTGCTGTGGTCGAAGACTTGCACGTGTGATCATCACCTGCGACGGCGAGCACCCCGCCTTCGCGCGATGTGCCCGCGAGATTCGCGTGCTTAAAGACATCGCCGGTCCGGTCAACCCCCGGGCCCTTGCCGTACCAGAGACCCGAGACCCCGTCATATCGGGCCTTGCCTCCGAAAGTTCCCAGTTGTTGGGTACCCCAAAGAGCGGTGGCCGCAAGATCCTCGTTGACGGCGGGGTGCAGAATGATGTCCGACCCGAGAAAGGCGCTGGCCTGCTGCATGGCCATGTCGAACGTACCGAGCGGCGAACCGCGATAACCCGAGGCATACACGGCGGTCTTCCGACCCTGCGCCTTCCTGCGGCGCAGCTCCAGGATCGTCAGACGCACAAGCGCCTGAATGCCGTTCAGGTAGTAACCGCCGCCATCAAACCGATAGCGATCCTCGAGCGCAAAAGAGCGGATATTCATGAGGAATTTTTTACTATGTCTGTGCGCGCGATCCCTCACCAATAGATTATTGACGGGGTGCGATAGCGAATTACTATCTGGTTACGCGCGCGGGCGCGGGCGTTACCATGCGCTTCGTCTAGGCACGACATCCCAGGGCATTGTGAATTGGCGAGCCTCTCGGACAGTATTTTCCACTTCGAAGTCATCGAGCACTGGGCGAAGCTCCCGCCAGAGGTCAAGCTGGGGGATGTCGCCGCGGTTGCCGTAGACCGCAAGGACACCGTCTTTCTCTTTACGCGCGGGAACCATCCCGTTGTGGTACTCGATCGCGAAGGCCGCATTCTTCGTACGTGGGGGCACGAGATCTTCAAGCGTCCCCATGGGTTGCATATGGGCCCCGACGATAACCTCTACTGCACGGATGACGGCGATCACACGGTACGAAAGTGCACGAGCGATGGCAAGGTGCTTCTGACGATTGGAGTGCCGGGCGAGCCGGCGCCATTGATGAGCGGCCGACCCTTCCACCGCTGCACGCATACGGCGCTTTCACCGCAAGGCGAGATCTACGTCTCGGATGGGTACGGGAATGCCTGCATTCACAAGTTCGCACCTGACGGTCGGCACTTGAAGACCTGGGGACGGTCTGGATGCGCGCCGGGAGAGTTCTACATTCCACACAACTTAGTGTGCGACGAGGAGGGCTGGGTCTACGTCGCCGACCGGGAGAATCATCGCATTCAGGTCTTCGACGGCGACGGCCGTTTTGAGACCCAGTGGAATAATCTGCATCGCCCGTGTGCGCTTTGCCGGAAACTCGAACGGGAACAACCATTTTTCTATGTCGGAGAGATCGGCCCCGCATTGGAGGCGACGATACAGTTTCCGAATCTGGGGCCTAGGCTCGTTGTCCTCAACTCTCGTGGCCAGCGAATCGCCTGCTTATCCGGAGGGCCTGCAGGAATTGGTTCCGGTCGATTCATCGCGCCCCACGGTCTAGCCGTTGATTCGCACGGCGATATTTACGTGGGAGAGGTTAGCTACACCGCTTGGCGCATGACCTTTCCCTGCATCGAACAACCGGCCCTTCTCCCGAGCATTCAGAAATTGCGGCGAATCTGGAAAGACTGATCGGCTGATGCGTGATCGCGATCACCTAGCGACGAAAATCGATTGGCCGGAAAATCACAACCGCCCTAGTATGGCAATGGCCGCCCCGAAGTAGTCGCTATTCGAGCGTTGTGAATGCGTACTCGTCGTGACTTCCTCAAGAGGACAGTCCTTGCTGCCGGCTTGACCGCAGCATCGTTACGAACGGGTCCGCGCGCTGAGGGCGAAGTCTACTCAACCGGCAAGGAGAAGGCGGGCCATCTCGGCAGTGCTCGCATCAAGTCCGCTATTCGGCGCGAAGAGACGCTACTGCGGCCTGGCGGGATGGGGGATGGCTTACACATGAGCTGGGCGCGGGATGACCGGCAGTTAGTCGCCGTGTGCGACGGCACGGATTGGTCCACGCATCCGAAGGCCTTTTATAACAGCCGGCTCTATGCAATGAGCGGCAGCCCGCGGGCCGTCGCCTTTGAGGAGGTTGCGAGTTATCCCGACCTGATGCGCTTTTCCAATACCGCGGGAAGTGCCTTTTACTTCAATTTCGGCACGCTAGCGGTCGATGGCCGCATCTACCAATTCTTAAGCACGTTCAACCACGACATCGTGACACCGGACGGACGGATGGCGCCTGATACCCGCTTCATTGGCGCCAAGCTAATTTACTCACCCGATGGTGGCCACACGTGGCACAACCAGGACGGTTCGACACCGGTGATATGGGAGCGGTGGCAAGACCGATCCCGGCAAAACATGATTTTCTTCGAAGAATCGCAAGACGCGTTCTCGATGCCCAGCATTCTGCAGATGGGTCGGGACTACACTGCCAATCGTGACGGATACATCTATGTCTACGCACCCAACGGCAATGCCGACGGCACAATGAATGAAGTCGTGATGTTTCGCGTCCTGAAGACACAGGTCCTGAAACGCGAGGCGTATCAGTTTTTTGGTGGCAGTAATCCGAATGGCTCCGCCAGATGGACCCGGGACATCGAAGCGCGAGTTCCACTGCACACCTTTCCGCGTGGCTGGGTAAATTCAGGCTCCTATTATCCCTTTGCTTGGATGCCGAGCGTCGTATACAACGCACCACTCAGCCGTTACCTGATGGCGAGCTGGGGCCCGGGTTGCGGGCCTGATGGTACCTGGTATGGCAAGCCCAGCTATTTGGGATTTTGGGTCGCGAACCATCCGTGGGGTCCGTGGACTCAGATCCACGAGGAAACAGCGTGGACACCGGACCGAGATCCGAACTCCCGCGCGTTCTCACCGCAAATCTCGCCGAAGTGGATTGCGGCGGACGGCACGTCCTTCTGGCTCGTGTGGTCGGAATACCAGCCAACAGCTTCGCAGAAGGACTACCAGGAGCTGGAGGAAGACGCCAAGCATGCCCTGCCATTTAAGAATCACGACGATGAAATGCGCTTGGTGGCAACGCTACGAAAGATGCAACCCTACCGTTCGTTCAATACTCAGCGCGTGGACCTCGTCATTTGAATAAGTACGAGACCCTCCATCCGGAACCCTGCATGCCCCACGATTGTTCCCCTGCCGATCACTGCTCCAACAGCGCAAGGGGCGCGCGGCGCGCTGCATACGTCATAGTCGGTCTGAACGGCCCGTAAAAGCGCCGTTGTGCGTGACAGGTAATTCGTTATCGACTTAGGAAACGCTAAGGAATGACCTATTCAGGTCTTAGTCGCCTGTCACGCCGTGAGGCGCTGCAATTGTCGCTGATGACCCTCGGTGCGAGCGTCGTAGCGGGATCCGCGGCGTTGGAAGGAATTCATGAGCCGGCAGTCGGGTTGTTTTTCAACCCGGAGGAACTGGCTCGTCTTGCCGAAATCGCCGAAATTCTGATCCCGACCACGGACACGCCGGGAGCGCGCGGGGCGAATGTGCACGGATTCATCGATCGTGTGATGGCGGAAGACGCGGTCGCGCAGACGCAAACTGCCTTTCGCGCGCTGCTTGCGGACATTGAGGCGACTTCAAAGGAACAGTTTGGGTCCAGTTTCCTTGAGCTCTCTGCTAGGCAGCGAGCCGACCTGGTGGCAAGCATGGACGCAGCCGCTTTTCAGGAACACGCGCATGAGGAGCTCCGTAAGTTCCCGTTCGCACACCTCAAGGAGCTCATCTTTTTGGGCTACTACCATTCTGAGGTCGGGGCAACGCGAGAGCTGCAGTTTGCACTCGTACCAGGTCATTTCGAAGGCTGCGCGCCGCTCGCAAGTATCGGGCGTGCCTGGGCCGGTGATCCCATGAGCCTCCTCCCAGTGAATTCCCATTTTCTTGATGCTCCGCAGGGGGACAAGACACCGAAAGAAGCGCAGCGAGCACGCCCATGAGCAGCGAGTTCGATGCAATCGTCGTCGGCTCAGGGATCACCGGGGGCTGGGCGGCCAAGGAACTGTGCGAAAGGGGACTCAAAACGATCGTGATCGAGCGTGGGCGATACATCGACCACGGGGGTCCGGAATATACCGACTTCATTCCCCCTTGGAAAAGCAGGGGTCACGGCGCGATCCCCGAGCGGTTCGCGGCGGATAATCCCCGCCTCGCCCGAGCCCTGTTCACGCTCAATCCTGATAATCTGAACTGGTTCGTCAAGGACGATGAGCAACCGTATTCAACGCCCGAAGGACGGCCGTACGACTGGATTCGTGCATACCACCTGGGTGGTCGGTCACTGCATTGGGGACGCGTCGCGCATCGAATGGGGGACTACCACTTTCGCGCACAAGCCAAGGATGGTCACGGAATTGCATGGCCCATCGACTATGCGGACCTCGCGCCTTGGTATGATCATGTCGAGACTTTTGTGGGGGTCGCGGGCTCTGTGGAGCGGTTGGCGCAATTGCCCGATGGGAAGTTTCAGCCGGCCTTTGAGCTCAATTGCGCGGAGCAGGCTTTCAAGCAGCGAGTGGAGACGGCGTTCCCCGGCCGTAGGGTGATTTCGGCCCGCACCGCGAACCTGACTGCGCCAAGCGAACAGCAGAAAGCCCTTGGACGCAGTCACTGCCAAGTGCGCAATTATTGCCATAAGGGGTGCCACTTCGGAGCGTACTTCTCGAGTCTCAGCGCCACCTTGCCCGCGGCGAAGCGCACGGACAACTTGACGATTGTGACGGACTCGATCGTGCAAAGCGTCGTCTATGACCCTGGGAAAAAGCGTGTCACTGGTGTACGTGTACTTGATGCGCATACCGGGGTAGGCCGGGAGTACACCGGACGACTGGTGTTCCTATGTGCCTCCACCTTCCCGACCACACAGATCCTGCTCTTGTCGACATCGGCGTGGTTCCCGCATGGACTTGGGAATCGAAGCGGCGCTCTCGGGCGGTACTTGATGGGGCCTGGGCGAGGTTTCACCGGGCTTGCTACGCTACCGTCATATCATGACCGCTACTACTACGGACGCAAACCAGCGTTTTTTGCCATACCCGCCTACCGCAACTTGACTGAGCCAGCCGACGGGTACGTGCGGACTTTCGGCGTCATGGGGTTTGCGTTTCGCACGAGCTGGGAACGTGGCGCATCCGCTGCGGGCGGCGGCCCCCAAGTCAAGCAGACTTTGCGCACACCGGGTCCATGGAAGATTTGCCTGGCCAGTGCTGGAGAGATGCTGCCCCAGTGGCGTAACCGCCTAACACTCCATCCCACGAAGACTGACCGCTGGGGCATGCCGCTGATTCATATTGATCTCGAGTACTCGGCAAACGAGCACAACATGAATGAACAGGCGAAAAGGGATATTCGTGAGATGTTGGAAGCGGCCGGTTGTGTGGAGATTCAGGTGGGCGATTTTGGCCTACCGGGCCATGCGATAGCCGAGGCCGGGACTGCGGTCATGGGACATGATCCTGCCACCTCGGTATTGAATCGCTGGAATCAGGTGCATGACGTGCCAAATGTGTTCGTAACGGACGGCGCCTGCATGTCATCGAATGGCGATCCGGACAGCCCGTCTCTCACCTTCATGGCGCTGACTGCGCGCGCGGCCAATCACGCCGCTGACCTCCTTGGCGCCGGTAAGTTATAGATGTCTCGCGAGAAAAAGGACTCGCATCGCGAGTCTTCCTGGAAGAGAAGGCTGCGCAATTTTTACTTGCGTATCATTTGTACGGCGACTGCCTGTATCCCTGTGGTAATTGGCGGTTACATGTTCGCTTCAGCAGAAGCACTAGCTGATGGCCCCGGAAGGCCCATCGATCCGAATGGAAGCCTCCACGTTTCGGCACTCATCATACCGCCTTCGGATTTCTGGAGCTCCGAGTTCAAGGCGGCATATTTGAGGTTCCTGGAGATGGTCCTCGCGCATCCCGACATCACGCATGTACCGGCCAGGGATGCGCCGAAGGCGGAATGGGACAAACTCGACTCGGATCTGGATCGTCTTGTTTTGACTGAGCGACTGGCGTGGGATCGGAAGCATTATCCGGTGCGAGTTGAGGACACCCAGATTGGTGGCGTCCACGTTGGGATCATCTCGCCGTAGAGCGGCGTCGCGGCCGAGAACCAGCGCCGCGTGCTCATCAACCTGCACGGAGGCGGATTTGTTCTGTTTCGGGGTCTTGGCATGGGCATGCTCGAGTCGATTCCAGTGGCTTCAATGGGCCGGATCAAGGTGATTACGATCGACTATCGGCAAGCTCCATCTTTCACGTATCCGGCGGCGAGCGAAGACGTCGCGGCCGTCTATAGAGAATTGCTAAAGCAATACAAGCCCGAGGGCATTGGCATGTTTGGTTGCTCTGCCGGCGGAGTTCTGACCGCTCAAATGGTTGCATGGTTCCAGGCGGCTGGGCTACCGCGGCCAGGAGCCATTGGGATTTTCTGCGCTGCACCGCCCACGGCGTCGCACCTGTGGCAAGGCGGCGATTCAATGGTGTGGGCTGAACTAGGCGTACCAGCGTCATCGGGGAATGGAGCGCCATCGCTGCCAAGCGAATGGAACTGGTATATGGAAGGCGCCGATATCAACGATGTCAAAGCCTATCCTGGTGCGTCGGATCGTGTCCTCGCGAAATTCCCTCCGACCTTGCTCTTGAGTGGAACGCGCGCCTTTGAGATGAGTCACGTGGTCGTTGCGCATGCCAGACTACTGAGACTAGGTGTGGAGTCCTCTCTCTACATTATGGAAGGCGCTTGGCATGGTGCTGTATTGACAGCAGACACGCCCGAGGGGCGCGCTGCCAATGCCTACATCGCACACTGGTTCGACCGGCACCTTGTTCGATGAGCAGGGGAGTTACGCTTGCATAAGGCTCACTTGAAGTTGCTTACATGGGCCCTCGGGGCTTCGATATTAACGACCGATGGTCTTTGGGCCACGGCCTGGCCACCTAATGATGAGTACAAGGAGTGGTCCACGGAAAAAGAGATCTTCGTTCCAATGCGAGATGGAATGCACCTCTCAACTGATCTGCTCCGACCCCTAGGCGCGAGCGGGAAGCTGCCCACGATCTTGGTTCGCACTCCCTACGACAAGGATCACATAGAATGGCCGAGCATGCGCGGTTTTCTCGAGGTGTACCTCAAACGCGGCTATGCCGTCGCCTTGCAAAACGAACGCGGCAGATTCTTCTCAGAAGGGAATTATGATGATTACCTTCGAGGCGCCAGTACAGATGGTTACGATACCGTAGACTGGATTGCGAAGCAGCCTTGGTCCAATGGCAAAGTCGGCACCATTGGTTGCTCAAGCGCCGGGCAACAGCAATGGGTCATGGCTGCCGGTAATCATCCGGGGCATGCAGCAATGATACCAGCAGGTACTTGGGCGGTCGGCAATATACCGGGGAATGAAACGCGAGGCGCCTTCTATCGCGGAGGTGTGCCGCTCATGGGTTTTTGGGCTTCGTGGTACAACGACCGCGCACCCAGCGAACGGCTGCTGCTGCCACCGAACTCGACACGCGAGCAACGTATTCGGCTTCGGAATGGTTATTCGCTGCAAACCAGACCATATTTTGAGACGGCTTCAGGAGCCTCGATCCCTCGAGATTCGCGTACCTGCCAAGCAAGGACATTCTGCGGGCAATAGACGGACCGATTACAGCATTCGACCGATACATCACGTGGGCTCCAGGGGATAGCCGGTGGAACCAGGTCGAGCTTATCGGTGGCGGAATGAGACCTAGTGTTCCGGCGTTGCACATCAGTACGTGGTACGACACGGCGGTTACGGAGACAACACGCCTATTCAACTATCTCCAAGGCTTAGGTACACCAAATCAGTACTTGATTATCGGTGCAGGGCAACATTGCTCAATGGTAATAGATGAGATGATCTCTGATATGACAGGCCCAGAGCTCTTAAGCTTTCTTGTCGGCGCGGGGATTTCGGATTCAAAAGGGATCTCTGGAATAGACCTGTCTGATCTGGATATCGGCGACACCAAGCTGGGCGACGCACGCTATGGTGGTGTCGATCACGGCTATGCGAAGCTATTTTTCGACTGGTTTGAGCACTGGGTCAATGGGCAACCGAATGACGTCACCACGATGCCCAAGGTTCAGCTGCATGTGATGGGCAAAGGCTGGGTGTCGGGAGATCGCTGGCCGCTTGAACGCACGCGCTTCACTAAGTACTACCTCGAAAGCGGTCCTGCGTCGCCAAGCCGTCCGGGAACCGGTGTGCTATCGAGTAGTGCGCCAAAGCGGGATGCGAACGACCGCTATATATACGACCCCGGTTCACCGACTCCGAGCCTAGGAGGCATACTGGATCAACTCGCGCCTGCTCGCGATCAACGTCCAATAGAGGCACGCAAGGACGTGTTGGTATATGACACGCCGCCCCTTGAGAGCCCTGTGACCATTGCCGGACCCGTTGAGGTTGTCCTCTATGTCTCCTCATCGGCAAAAGATACGGATTTCATGGTTAAGCTCGTCGATGTATACCCGGACGGCAAGGCGATCAATCTAGCTGATGATGCCTTTCGGGTGCGCTACCGGGGAGGGTTCGAAAAGAAAGTGCTGATGGAGCCGGGCAAAGTGTACAAAATCACTTTGCCGAACATGATGACCGCAATCCGCTTTCCGAAGGGACACCGCATCCGCTTGGATATCGCATCGAGCAACTTCCCCTTGTATGAGCGCAACCTCAATACCGGCGGCAACAACTACGATGAGACGGCCTGGGTGATTGCCCAAAACAGCATTCACCATGGCAAACAGTATCCGTCATATGTGTCGTTGCCAGTGATTCCAGAGTAATATTGATAGTCGACCGTTCGCCCGTGCCTTGTGGATTGTTCGACAGGCATTTCGGGGTTTTCTCCCGGAAGTTCTGAGCTGCTGTGCAATCTTCGGATCGCTGATTCCTGGTCACCTGCCCCCACGAGTTGTAGAAACGGTCCATGGAGACCGGTGTCATACAATGGCGACCGGGCTCATCATGGTTGCGCCTACTCACCAGAAACTAAGGGGATATTCCCGTTCCACATCTGCAACCCGCCGCGGTTTAGAGGGCCTAAGCTCACATCAAATGTGGCACTCAACTCCCAGGGTTAATACGACTCGCCTTCTAGCCAAAGTCGACTGGTAACGAAAGACAGAAGCTTCCAGGTGCCCCCTTCTCGACACAGGTCGTACGTGCCGCGCCAGCCGGTGGACGTAATAGGCGCGGCGATTTGCTGGGAATGATAGCGATAGGCTGTATAGAAGCCTGAGGCTGTTGCCTCCGGGCCGGCGACTTTCACCGTGAAATCCCCAAAAACGTGCATAAACTTAATACCAAGAGATCTGTTGTGGATGGCCCGATGCTTCAGGACGTTCAAGAATGCTTGCGCCCCATCCATTCTTGTCATCCCGTCCACTGAGACGTTGGTTTCCGCATGTTGGAATCGATTGCTCAAACAATTACGCAGCGCGTCCCAATCCTCGTCATCGAACGCGCTACCCAACGTAACGACCACGTCGCGGATTGCCGCCCGAGTCTCGACGGATGTAGCGATTTCGATCACAGAGCGAATGATCCCAGTTGGAATGCTGGATTTTCCGATCACACTAAGTCGAGGATTCTATGATTCGATCTTCCGTTTTGACCAGCCTGTCGACGATCCGACGCGCTTCCACTGCTGCCCGATCCGCCGCCACCAATATTTCTGGCGTATTCCCACCCTCATCGCGCTCGATTGTCTCCTGAATGCTCTCCACGACCGACCTGTCCTGCTGGTAGATTGCTTCCGCTCCCGCTCTAAGGTGCGCGACCAGATCGGCCCCTTCTCGGCCGTAATCCTGCGCATTGGCCCACCAGTAATGGCACCGGTGAGGGCCGATGGGCGTGACGCAGTGCAGCCCTCGAAAGCAGTACTGAACTCGCTGGCCCTTTGCCGGGCGAGTATTCTCAATGTCGATTCCAGAGTAGTGGCAGGCAGGAGACACAAAAGATCCCCACGCGCGCTGGCGCACCCGTTGACCCGCTTCGAGTCCCATCGGAGTCGACAGCAGCGGATCCAGAGGTACCTCCGGTGTATCAAAAGAATATGTGACACTATGACTCTTTACTGTCACCTCCGGTGGGCGCTGCAAGCCTTCCACGTGGACCGTGCCCGCATGCAAGTGCTCAATGTGCGTCACATCCAGCACATTCTCGTGGATCAGCATGTAATTGCAGTGAGCTTCCCCAAAATATCCGTGCACCTGGAAATATGCAGGATCCGTGAACTCTTGAATCGATGGCAGTAGCGCCGGATCGGCATGGGCCGCATTGCCCATCCAGATCCAAACAAAAGGGCCATGTTCACGTACCGGATACGAGCGCACCTTGAGTGCCGCCGGTATATGCGTCTGCGTAGGGACGTGGGTACAAGTGCCTCGGACGTTGTAGCGGAAGCCGTGATAGGGACACGCGATCTCGTCGCCTATCACTTTGCCTTTGGAGAGCGGAGCCCAGCGATGCGCACAACGGTCTTCCAGCGCTACTGCACTCCCCTGCGCCGTACGAAATAACACTACTCGCCGTTCGAGAAGCCATCTGCACAGCGGTCTATAGCTCACTTCCTCTGATGCTGCGGCCACCCACCAGCAGTTAAATGGATAGTTTCGATGCGAGCCCACCGAGAGAGCACCCTTTGCACATCCGGGATCACTATCTGTGATTCTGGCATCTTCTCACAAATAGATTCTTGGAACTCGCTGATCTTGAATTGCAATCACCGCGCGGAGGCGCGATCACTGGACGAGTGCGCCGTAGACCAATGTGCGTAGCTGAAAGAAGAGCGTCTCTGCGCTTTCCTGCGTGTCGCCGAGACGCTGCGTCATGGCGACCACGACCATGTCTGCTTTCGGGTCCACCCAAAAGTGCGTTTCAGCAGCACCTCCCCAAAAGAAAGTGCCCTCTGAACTCAAGAACCCAGCAGCTGGAGGATCCTTGATCACTCCAAAACCCAGACCGAAGCCGGCTCCCTTGATGGGCATCTCATCCGCATTGATCTTGCCCAAGTGGTCTCGCGTCATGTATGCGACGGTATGTGGACTTAGAATGCGCATACCGTTCAGTTGGCCTCCATTCAGCATCATCTGCGCAAAGCGCCAATAGTCCTCAACAGTACCGACGAGTCCGAAGCTGCCACCCTTGTGTCGGTGATTGACCGTATAGCTATTGACGTACTGCGGCTGAGCCAGCAAATCGCCATTTGGCGGAGAGCCATGCACCGCGTCCAAAGGTATGAGCCGACCGTCCTTTCGCCAGTAGACTGTAGCCAGGCGACTCGCCTTATCAGGTCGGACCCAAAAACCTGTGTCGAGCATTCCGAGCGGCCGAAAAATCCGCTCCTCCAAGAACGCGTCAAAGGGAATCCCGGATAAGACTTCGACGAGACGTGCAGCAATATCGGGGCCGATACTGTAGACCCATTTCGTGCCTGGCTGATCGCGCAGCGCCTTGCGCGAAAGCTTCGTCATCATCTCAGCAAGCGGTACGTCCAGGATGTCTGAGCCGAGCTCGTGGGTGAAGCCCGCAGTGTGACGCAGCGCATCCTGTACAGTCGGCGGCCGAATTGGAGTTGCTGCCTGCCCTGTGGGACCTTCGGGCGAGCGCTGGACCTGCAGATCGGCAAATTGCGGAATGTACTTGGAAATCGGATCGGTTAGCTGGAAACGGCCCTCCTCGTAGAGCGTCATCAGCGCGACCGAAGCGATGGGCTTCGTCATGGAGTAGAGGCGGAAGATTGTATCGCGCGTCATTGTGCGCTTCGATTCGACGTCGGCATACCCGATCGCGCTGAAGTGCGCGATTCTGCCGTGCCGCGCTATCAAGAGTACGAGCCCCGACAGTTCGCGACGGTTCACCTGTTCCGAGTAGAACTGATCAATGTACCCAAGGCGCGCGGGGGAGAACCCAAGGGAGGCGGGATCAGAGACGGACACCGCGTCCGCGTATGCACTCCCGGCGATGACTGTCACGAATAGGATTGCCAGAGCGAGCTGCGCCCTTTTCATGCGTCGAATCCAAACCGAAGCTGAACCACGGCTTGTTACGGCCGGATGCGAAACGGATGGAGAGGGAGTGCCGGCGAGCGCCAAGTGTCGCATAGCACCGAGCCGGTGTCGGCATCACAAACGTAAATGCGTCCATCGGGTGAAATAGCCAAGTTGGTGTACAGCTTGGACGTTCCCGGCTTGATCACCTGCCGAAGCTTGCCATCCGCGTACACCTGTACATCTCCTCCTTCAGGTGCCCGAGTAGGACAGGCCACCAAGAGATCGCCTTCCGCGTCGAAGGCAAATCCGTCCGGAATTCCATGGTCGATCCGGATCACCGTTTGTACGCAATCCGTGCAAAATCCCTCGAGTGGTATACGAACGATTCGGCAATGACGGGAGTCAGCTACATAGACGTAATCGTCTTCAAAACCGAAGCCAATCCCGTTGGGATACCAGTCACACATCATCATCAGCGTGCATTCGCCCGTCTGGACATTGCAGCGCCAGATTCGTCCCTCATCCCGTTCTGGCTTTCGCGTAGGATCGGTGACATAAAGTAGGCCATCAGGGCCGAAGCAGAGGTCGTTGGGGGAGTGCATGCCAGAGCCCAACATGCGGACGTCCCCTTGAGGACCGACAACCTGCACACCGGCCAGTGATGGAATTTCGTTCTTGGCAGGAGGGACGCCGCCGTTCTGGGCGACAAAGATCTGGCTGTCGAGCCCTTCGGTTGCCCCATTGGGACCACCACCCGTCGCCGCGAAGATCTCGACCCGACCATTTAGTAACCGATAGAGCTTGCCCCGGTCAATCGACGTTACGAGGACGGAGCCGTCCTGACACACCACAGGGCCCTCGAGTGCTCCGAGACCGGTCGCGAGGACGTCCATCGACTTCGATCCGTGCACTTCACGCCACCCTTTGCGGCAATTCAGTGTTCGTATGGTCTCGTGAGCACGCAGTCCGGATTAAGCCGTACACCGAACCCTGGCCGGTCGGGCACTTTCATTCTCCCGTTCACCGGTATGGGCTCGTCGAGAAGAAGAGGTGTAAACATTGGAACAAGCTGATCGGCATTTGGCGACATCATGAGGAATTCTGCGAACGGACTGTTGTGGCGCGTTACTACGAAATGATAGCTGTAGACACTTGAGCCGTGCGGCACCAGGAGTGCCTTATGGGCGTCCGCTAGCGCTGATATCTTTATGAGTTCTGTGATTCCCCCGCACCAGCCCACGTCAGGCTGAAGAATGTCGCAGCACCTAATGTCGAGCAGGAGGCGGAAACCCCAGCGAGTCGCCTCGTGCTCCCCGGTCGCGACCAGCATACCTCGAGGAACAGCTCGGTGTAGGTCCGCGTAGCCCCAGTAGTCGTCCGGTGACAACGCCTCCTCAATCCACTTGAGTCCGTACGGCGCAGCCGCCGTTGCGAGACGGATCGCATACGCGAGATCAAGGCTCATCCAGCAATCCCACATGAGCCAAAAGTCTGGCCCGACCCGCTCTCGCATAAGTTTAAGGTCTTCAAGGTTCTTGCGCAGACCCTCCTCGCCTTCTGCCGGCCCATGCCGCAACGGCATCTTACCGCCTATGAACCCCATTTCCTTGGCGAGGTCCGGTCGACTGCCTGTGGCGTAGAACTGAAGCTCGTCTCGCACCGGTCCCCCGAGTAGCTGATAGACCGGTTCGCCGCGTATCTTTCCGAGAAGGTCCCAAAGAGCGAGGTCGACCGCCGAGATAGCATTCAGCACAATGCCCTTGCGACCATAAAACAGCGAGCTGTAGTACATCTGGTCCCACATCAGCTCGAGATCCGTTACAGCTCGCCCTTCGATAAAGCGAGCAAAGTGCTTCTCGACGATATAGGCGCCGATTTCCCCACCCGTCGTCACGCCGAACCCGACGGTGCCATCGTCTGCCTCCACTTCGACGACCAAAGTGCCGAGTACGTTGATGCCAAAACTCTGGCGACTCTTGCGATACTCGGGGTACTTGCTCATCGGCGTGGCGATGTGGTCATCGATCCAGTGCTCTCCGTTCTGATCGTGATAGTCAGCTCCCCCGCCCCGGACCGTAAACGCGCGGATATGTCTGATTTTTGGCGAAGGCATCAAGGAATCCGTCAATATGTTGCCCGGCCGCCCGAGACATCGAATACAGCACCGGTCGTGAACGAGCAGTCGTCGCTTGCGAGCCAGCATACGGCCGCAGCGATCTCATCTGGCTCAGCGAATCTCCCCATTGGGATTTTCGAACGCATGTACTCAATATGCTCAGGTTTCATCTGCGAGAAAATGTCTGTCTTTGCCGCCGCTGGAGTCACGCAATTTACGAGAACGTTCTTGGTTGCAAGCTCCTTGCCTAAGGACTTTGTAAGTCCGATTAGACCCGCCTTGGATGCACTGTAATGCGATGTGTTCGGATTACCTTCTTTGCCCGCAATCGACGCAACGTTCACGATACGGCCATAGCCACCTTGCAGCATAATAGGTATGACGGCACGGCAGGTGAGGAAGGGCGCAACCAAATTGACGTCGATGACGCGGCGCCATACGGTGGGGTCGAGTTCCCAAGCAGGAGCATTGCCACCCGTCACGCCTGCGTTATTAACAAGAATGTCGAGCCGCCCGAATTCGGCCAGCGTTGTGCGAGTGGCCTCTTGCACCTGAGCATCGGCGGTAACGTCCACCGAAAGACAGACCGCTTGGCCTAGTTTTCCTAGGCTCGCGTGTGCCTCTTCCAGCTTGAGCGCATCGACGTCCCACACCGATACGCTCGCTCCCGAGCGCAACATACGTTCCACAATTGCGTGCCCTATGCCCCGTGCCCCTCCCGTGACAACCGCGACGCGGCCCTTGAGATCAATCTGGTTCATTAGACGCGTTCTATGGAGGTTAACTATGATCGAGGCGCCAATTACTGGCTAATCGTTTCTTGTGCTCAAACGATTCTAGTTTGGTATCGTTCCCATCAGGGTTCCGATACGACGCGGGAATTTTGGAGGTATGCCGACGCTTTCTCACCTTGTGGGCCGGCTGCGGTTTCGTCAGCTGGCCTTGCTTGTCGCATTGGACGAGCATCGCAACCTGCATCGTGCCGCGCAAGCGGTACATCTCGCTCAGCCAAGTGCCACGAAACTCGTTCATGATCTCGAGCAGCTTTTCGGAGTGCCGCTTTTCGAACGCCTTCCTCGCGGCATGCAGCCCACCGAGCTTGGCACGGAGGTACTAGCCTTCGCCAAGCGGATGCTGGTCGACCTGCAGCGGTTTTCCGAAGACCTGGACAATAAACAACGGGGGGGATATGGACATCTGGTCATCGGCGCGATTATGGGTGCCGCGCCCGATGTTGTGGCGCGGGCCGTCGCGGATATTAAGAAGCAGCGTCCTCTGCTCGCCGTTCGACTCATGGGCGAGACTAGCGATGAGATCGTTGAGCTACTCCTCGAGAGGAAGATCGATCTCGCGGTCGGTCGCTTCAGCAGTCCCCTTCAGCATAACGTTATCAATTACGAAGTTCTCGGAAACGAACTGCTTTATATCGTGGCGCGGACCGCTCATCCGTTTGCTGACGCGCGTCGATTACAGCTCTCGATGCTAGAGCACTCGCCGTGGATATTGCAGACACTACCGAGTCCGGCGCGGCAAATCATAGAGCAGGAATTCGGTCAAGCCGGCATGAAGACGCCTGCAAACATCGTGGAGTGCACTTCCATTTTCGCAACCCTGCAGCTGCTGCAAAAGACCGATGCCGTTACGATGTTGCCAGAATCGGTGGTGCGGGATCACCTTGTTGCAGGTCTGCTAGTTCGCCTACCCCTTGCCATCGGCAAGAGTCTGCCGGAATTTGGCATTCTGTCCCGACGTGATGAACCCCTGAGCCAAACCGCCGTGGATTTCGTGCAGTCGCTGCGGCGGTACGCGGCGCTCATGGAGCAGGAGCAGGTGCGCGCGGCTCAAGCCAAGCCTGAAAGGCGGCGTCGGCATCGAAGGAAATCTTCCTGATTGCTGCACAGTGATGCCTACTGCATCCGATACCCACACAACTCAGTGCTTTCTTTGCTCACCTGGGACCTTCGGCTCGCAGTCCACGCGATTTTCGATGATGCCGATCCGATCGATTTCGACGCGAACTACATCGCCGACGCGGAGCATGGCCGGCGGGCGAAAAGAGCCCACAGCCGTCGGGTGTACCGGTGAGCACGACGTCGCCCGGATTCAAGGTACATGTCGCACTAAGTTCAACGATAAGCTCGTAACAGCTCCCGATCATGTCGGCGGTCGTTGAGTCTTGCCGGAGCTCTCCATTAACCCAGGTTCTCAGGCCGAGCCGATGCGGATCACCAATCTCGTCGGGCGTGACAACCCATGGACCGATAGGGGTGTGCGAATCGAAAGACTTCGCAAGCACGAGTGACCTGCGAACCCGATCACGAAGGGTGAGATCGTTTGCGATCGTGAATCCTGCGATGACGCCGGACGCATCCGCCGCCGATACATACCGACAGGGACGGCCGATGACGATGGCAAGTTCACCTTCATAGTCAAGGTCGGCCGCATTCCGGGGTAACCAAATCGGGTCGCTCGGACCAGCGATACACGAACGCGGGCGGTAGAACCAGATCCTGTCGGCGGGGATCGGTAGGCCAAGATTTCTTGCAGCGGCGACAAACGAATGATAGTTCATCCCGACACCAACTATCTTGTCGGCACCCTCAACTGGTGATCGAAATACTACGTCCGAAATGAATCGCCGAGGACAAGCGGATTTTGCCAAACTCTCCGCCGCACGAAATATCGCGTCACCGAGCGACAGGAAATGCGGAAGTCCACCCTCTCCCAACTGGAGCTGTTCCGCAAGATCTATGACTTCGTCATCAACGACGAGCGCGACATGGGAGCCTCGATTTACTTCGATCACTGCGAACTTCACGTTGTCTCCGATCGCTCTGTTGGCCGGCGTCGCGATTTGCGCACACACGTTCGCGCAATCTTGCTCGTTTTAGGGGAGATCTGCCAATCGATTCTTTCCAGTACCTGATTCGCTTCGTGAATCAAGCCTCGTGAAATATCAATTGGCATGCTATCGGAGAGCACAAGTATAGTGATTTAATGTCCTGGCGACGTCGTGCGTTTCGCGACCGATTGGAGCGTGCCCTCAATATCGCCGATCTGCGGGCGATCGCGATGCGACGTGTGCCAGGATTTGTCTTCGAATACGTCGAAGGGGGCGCGGAAGATGAAGGTACACTGCACGGCAATCGCCGCTCGCTTTCCGCCCTTCAACTTATTCCGCGGACGTTGGTCAACACGTCGGCGCGATCGCAACGCGTAGAGCTCTTCGGTCGTCCGGCATTGGCACCGCTGATTATCGCCCCAACCGGACTCAACGGCATGCTGGACCCGGCTGGCGATACAGCACTGGCCCGCGCTGCCAATCAATTCGGGATCCCATACACGTTGAGCACGGTCTCGACGACTAGGCTGGAGGAGGTTGCCGCACACGCGTCGGGAAGGCTATGGATGCAGCTCTACGTGATGAAGGACCGCCGGATGGCCGAAAATATCATGCAACGCGCTGCGGCTACGGGCTATGAAGCGCTCGTATTCACGACGGACGCGAACATCTTCGGGAGCCGTGAGTGGGACAAGCGGAGCTATCGGCGGCCTGGCAGCCCGACGGTGCGTGCGAAGCTAGATGCACTTGTTCACATCCGATGGTTGACTGGCGTACTCAAACACGGCATGCCTCGATTCCGAAACCTTGAGGCCTTTCTGCCGGGAAACGCCTCAAGTGCCGTAGGCGGCAGCACGGTGATCCCTCAGCTCTTTGAGCCAACGATCACGTGGGGCGACATCGGGTGGATCCGACGTCATTGGCCGGGCAAGCTCGTTATCAAGGGGGTTCTAAATGTCGCAGATGCAAAGCGTGCGGCTGATTTCGGGTGCGACGGAATCGTTCTCTCAAATCATGGAGGACGACAGCTCGATTATTGCGTCGCGCCGGTCGATGTGCTGGCAGAGGTCGCTGAATCGGTAGGTAAGCGCCTAACCATCATTGTCGACAGTGGATTTCGCCGTGGCACGGACATCGTCAAAGCGATGGCCCTCGGTGCACACGCTATCATGCTAGGCCGAGCGACCTTGTACGGCCTTGCCGCTGGCGGTGAGAGAGGAGTCGTTCGTGCGCTTGAGATCCTTACTACAGAGATCGACCGCGTGTTGGGCCAGCTAGGCTGCTCGATCGAAGAACTTGAGCCAAGCATGGTTGCGCAGCGGGACGCTGCGCGCGACATACCTAAATGACCAGCGCGAGGAATTGGGGACCTCAGGGGGCACGACTCAGGTTGTATGCGGCGGCCGATAGCATGTGCGCGTGTGAGGGATTTGAATCCGACCCCTGAGGAAGTCCGTACTCTGCTCCGCCATGCTCCATGCTGACTTCATACGGGGCCATCAAGGTTCCTGTGTCTAGTGGTCGCCGTTGGACGAAAAAATTTGGCTCTTCCCTCAACCGACTTAACTGTACCCGTGGCTCTCGTCGTGGTGCTGCGTAGCTACGTTGGCATCCTCGGGGCCAAGAGGCACCAGTTTATTTGGGCGGTCCCTCAAAGCCTTCTACCTTCTACAACCTTACCCGCCTCCACCCCCTCGCTGATACGAACTTCAGGAATCCCTCGAGATCGGGCAGCTGCTCGATCTCGGAAGCCATGACGGCGGCCTCGATGACGTGGTGTTCCTGGGTGCCGGTTGAGGCGAGCCAGCGGTCGGCTTGGCGTTGCTTCGAGGCGGTGAGGCGGATGACCTCGCGGGTCGCCGATCAGGCGGGAGACGAAGCGGGACGTGCCGCCGCCTTCGCTGGCGGAGCAGCGGAGGATCAGAGTGTTGCCGCAGTTTTCGACGATCGTCTGGGCCCCGCCGGAGCCGTAAGTCGACGAGACTTGGGCGATTGATTGGAAGCCTAGGACGCAGCCGCCGCCGAACTTTCGGAGCCGCGCGAGAGCGTCTTTGAGTCCGTCGATGGCGCCGAGGGCGTCGAGCTCGTCCACCAGGAACCAGAGTCGTCGGTCGGTGGGGGGGCCGTTGGGGCTGTCATTCGGGGTTTCGGTGCGGTTCATGGTTTCGAAGATCGCGAGGCGCATCCAGGCGGAGATCAGGGAACGCAGGGCGGCGATTTGGCTCGCTTGGTAGGGCAGAAAGAGTGCACCCTGCCCTGTCCGGATCCAGTGTCGGATACAGATCGGGGTCGTTCGTTGGGCGGCGATGTACTCGAGCGGCGCGAGGGCGGAAACGGCGATGGCGCGGATGGCGCCGAGCATGCGTGCGGTCTCGACACTCAGAAAGGGCTGGGCGGGGGTGCCTTCGAGGAGCGGCCCGAGGTCTTCGTTGGGAGCGATCGAAACTGTGCGCCAGAGGGTTGCGATGTCGCGTCGCTCTTGCTCGCGGAGGCGGCGGAGGATGGCGCTCAGGAATGTTCGGGCGTAGCCGCGCCATTCGCGACCGCTCGCGCTGTCGGTGTCGGGGATCAACGCGCGGGTCAGCTGGTCTACGTCATAGGGCGTCTGGATCTCTGCAAAGAGATCTCAGGTAGCGGAACGTTCATCAAAGGGGTTCAGAATGACATCGCCGCGGACCGGGTCGTAGAAGCGCTCAAGGTAGCCTCCATCGGGATCGGCGATGACGGCGCGGTCGCCACGTGCGAGAGCGTTGGTGAGAATTTCGCGCATCGCGGTGGATTTGCCGGTGCCGGTGGTGTCGATGAGCTTGAAGTGCTTGGTTTCGTCGGAAAGAGGGGAACGGGGAGGCCGGCGAGAGTCACGCCCCCTCTTCCCGTACCCCTGTCACCCTCTGCTACCGAGCATCTGGACAGGAACCTCATCGCAAGCCATCGGGCCGGATGCCGCAAAACGCGACGTACGGGAGTTTGAGGCCGCCGTGCATTGGCAGGCGCGGCCGACCCTCGTGTTGCTAGTCGCCGAGCGCGACGACCTTACGTATGAGCATGTACCGCTGGCGCCTCGGCGGCCGATCAAGACGCGCTGCCGCTATGATGGTCCTCTTCCTGCGCGCGAATTCCCTGTGGATGACTGACCGGGTTGATGGACCCTCTTTGGAAACAAACGAACGAGGCGGACCTCGCGCAGGGTGATCTGCCGGACTGCCTCGTGCCGCAATTTGATCCGGACTATGGCGCCGGCGATCCGGAGGCTGTCCAGGAAGTCCCGACTGGCAGCGCCGATCTCATCATCGTTACCCAAAGCTGCGACCTCGCGAACGACAAGGTGACTCTCGTTGCTCTGTGCCCATTCACACGCTCGAAGCCTCCGCAAATGCCGCTTCGAGGGACTGCACATGCTGGCATCATCCGAGGAGCCGGAGAACAAGAAGAGCGCGCGCGTGGTGGACTTCGGGCAAATATTCAGCCATCCCGCCAAGTTATCTCCAGCTGCGAGCACAGCAGCTCGGTAACCGCTGGCGCCTGGCGTCACCTTTCTTGGCGCATTTCTACCAGGCGTTTGCCCGCTACTTCATGCGTGTAGGAAGAACGGCGGGAAGTTAGAAATCGCGCAGCAGATGGCGATTCATGAGAGCGCCAGAACAACAGGGCTCTCCGATCGACGCGATGACCAAGTTAGTCTCGATGAGGTGGAGCGGATTTTGATCTGACCGGCCCGGGAAAACGGTGCTCTTAATCAAGCGAAACGCGTAAGCGCGTAGGGCGCAGCGTCGATCTTAGGAGGACGATCTCCGGACATGAGGTCGGTCAGCAGCTGCCCGGAGCCTGCGGCCATAGTCCATCCCAAGTGTCCATGCCCTGTGCTCACCCATAGGTTTTCGAACGCGGTGCATCCAATGATAGGTACCCCATCGGCTGACATCGGGCGCAGTCCACACCACGGTCGGGCACTCGCTGCGTCGAATTGCGACTGTGGCAACACGGTCTTGAGCAGCGTCGTGAGATTGCGAACGCGCTCCGCGCGCAATGAAACATCATAGCCGGCAAATTCTGCGGTACCTGCCACTCGAATTGTGTTGGCCAGCGGTACCATGGCGGCGTGCAGCTGATCATCGATTATGGGAATGCTAAGCGATCGTGAGTCGTCAGGACAGTTATTAAACGTGACCGAGTATCCCTTGGCGGGTCGTATCGGAAGTCCAATATCGAGTTGCCGCAACAGGAAACGGCTGTAGCTTCCGGCAGCCACCACGTAGCTATCTGCTTCAAAGCGCCCATGTTTGGAAACCGCCGCCGTCACTCGGTCGCCACGCCTCTCCAGCGCCAGGACATCAGTTCCAAAGTGAAAGGTGGCCCCTAGCCGTTGAGCGAGGCTTACAAGGGCGACGCAGAATCGATACGCATCCCCGATTTCATCTGACTCATAATGGATCCCGCCCACGAGCTGGCCAGCCGTCGACGCAAGAGCAGGCTCGAGTTGGATGACCTCCGCGCTTGAGAGTCGACGGAAGCGCAACCCTTCGGATAACCGTCTATTAGCACTCGCTAACGCTTGAACCATCGCCCGAGGGTCGCGAAATATCCGTAAGCTCCCCACTGCGATGCGTCCGTACTCAAGATTCCACTGATGTCGCTGAGAGTGCATGACCTCGAGCGAATAGCGAGCTAGGCGCAAATTGCTGAGCGTGTTGCGCTCGAATGTCTCAGGGGCTGAATTGCGCAAGAAGGTAACGCCCCAACCCGCCATGTCTGGCAATGACCGCAGACGCAACTTCAGGGCGGTATCAGAACGATATAGAGAACGCAAAAGTACGCGCCAGCAGCCAGGTGTGTTCCACGGTTCGGGCATGCTCGGGTGAAGTAGCGCGCCATTGGCGAAGCTCGTTTCTCGACCCGGGCCGTCCTGCCGGTCAAAAACACTCACCTCGTAGCCTCGGCAGGCGAGGAAATACGCAGCGGTGGCGCCGATCAGGCCGCTGCCAATGACTACAACTTTCACGGTAAGGTCGCCACCGCGGGACAATCTTTCATCGCCGCGCGACGCAAAACCCTACCTGCTCTGGTGTCCGTCGGTACCCCGTCATCCAAAGCCATGCGCCCATTGATGAACACGTACCGTATTCCGTAGGCGGGCCGGGTTGGTTCCTCGTAGGTCGCGGCATCGGCCACGCCATTGGGATCGAAGACTGTCAGGTCGGCACAGAACCCGACTGCCACTCGCCCCCGCTCACGGAGCCCGAAACGCTCCGCAGACAGCCCAGTCATCCGATACACCGCATTTTCCAGTGAAAGGACCTTTCGTTCGCGGACGTACCGTTTGAACACCCTGGGAAAGGTGCCCCAAAGACGAGGATGTGGACTGAAGTCTTCCGGCAATCCATCCGAGCCGATCATGGCGGACGTGGATGACAGAATGCGAACAACATCGGCCTCATCCATCATGAAGTAGATCGCGCCGGCCGGCTGGAGCTGTGTAATCGCATCCGCAAGGGTGCATCCCAATCTCGCCGCGACGGCGTTCAACTCATAGCCCGCCAATTCTGGATGTGGGTCGGACCACGTGAGAAGTGTCCTCGAGGACTGCGCAACGAGGTCAGCAAGCAAGGCCGACGAACCCGCAGTGTAAGGATAGACATCCCAGGCGACCGGCTGGCTTCGCCGTGCTCGTTCCAGCCGTGCCAGGGTCTCATTGCTGCGCCCGAAATTTCTCTCACCCATACACTTGTGGTGGGAGATGATGACCTCCACGCCGACTTCCCGTCCGATCTTTAGTGTCTCTTCGATGCTCTCCATGATGCCGTCCGCCTCGTCACGCATGTGGGTGACGTAGAGGCCTCGGCAGTCGGCGAGCGGCCGCGCCACGCCGATCACCTCATCCGTCGAGGCCGCCCGCGCCGGGGGGTAGAAGAGACCCGTGGATAGCCCGAGGGCCCCCTGCGCCAGGGACTCTGCGAGCAAATCGCGCATGAAAGCGATTTCGTCTCGGGTGGCGGTGCGCTGCAAGTCAGTTCCCATCGCCTGCATGCGTAGCGTTATGTGGCCGGTCAGAAAGGCCGCGTTGACTGCAGGTGCGGCATTCTCAACTTTGATCAGAAACGACTCGAAAGTCGGTGCGACGAATTCTTTAGACTTGAATATCAAGTGGAGAAGGTCTGATGGCTCGCCCGGTCGAAGGTATGGAGCACCGCTGATTCCGCAGTTTCCGGCGATGACTGTCGTGACGCCTTGCGTCAGCTTTGGCGTCATCTCCGGGCGAACGATGAGGGCTGCGTCGTCGTGCGTGTGGACGTCTATGAAGCCCGGCGCCACAACGAGATTTGATACGTCGATCTCCTTCCTTGCGACGGCGTCGTTCAAGTCGCCCGTCGCCGCAATGCGGTCTCCCCGGATAGCCACGTCGGCCTTAAAGGCAGGCCTTCCGGAACCGTCGATCAAGGTTCCCTTTCGCAACAAGATGTCGTACGGCTCTAGGTCCATATGCGGTCCATCACTTGTTTACAAGGTGCTTCGGCATGCGGATCGCAAGCAGTGCAGACATCACGGCGCAGACTGCTATCACGGCCAATCCGCCCGCGAGGCTTCCGGTGGTGTCTTTGAGCCATCCCAACATGGGCGGGCCGATAAGGCCTCCCAAATTGCTGAACGAATTAAGAAGCCCGATCGCCGCCGCTCCACCTGTTCCACCTAGAAAGGCAGTGAGGAAGCTCCATTGCATCGGCACTGCGCTGAGGAGCCCTAGGGTGGCGACAGACAACGCTAACACAACGAGAGTCAGGTCGTGAGTGAGTGCCGCGGCGGCACCAAGCCCGACGGCGCCCAGGAGCGCCGCGCTTGCGACATGCCGTCGGCGCTCTTGTCTGAGGTCCGAGCTTCGAGCAAAGAGAAGCATCCCGGGGACGGCAATGAGATTCGGGATTGCGCTCAGCCACCCAATTTCGAGGCTCGAACGCGCACCGGCCTCCTTGAGTAACGTCGGCCCCCAGAGGCTTACGGCATAGACACCGATGACGAGGCCGAGCGCGAGTAAACTCAAGCGCCAGACGCGCCTATCTCTAAGGACAACGCGGGCGGTCCCGGGTTCTTTTGAAGCGTTCTCCTGCCGGATCGTGCGAGCGACAGCGTCCTTCTGCTCCCGCGTGAGCCATTCGGCATCTTCAATCCCTTTGTCGAGACATCGCCAGACAATGCCGCCTAAGATGACCGCTGGCAGAGCCTCGATCAGAAACAGCCACTGCCAGCCACGGTAGTGCCATTGGCCATCTAAGTGATCCAGGATCCAGCCGGACAGGGGCCCGCCCAAAATCCCAGAGACCGGAATGGCAGATTGGAACATCGACACCATGCGCGCTCGCCGCGCGCTGGGGAACCAATAGGTTAGATAGAGAATGACTCCGGGATTGAAGCCCGCCTCCGCAACTCCGAGGAGCACGCGGACGATGAAAAACTGGGTCGGCGTTATGACGAAGGCCGTGAGACCCGAAAGGATTCCCCAGGCCATCATGATAAGTGCGATCCATGCTCGAGCACCGACGCGATGCAAAATCAAGTTGCTCGGAACACCGAAGAGCACATAGCCAACGAAAAAAATTCCGGCACCCAGTCCGTAAGTAGTCTCGCTGAAATGCAGATCGCCCAGCATTTGGAGTTTCGCAAAGCCGATGTTGACGCGGTCCAAATAGGAGACCAGGTAACACAACATCAGCAACGGGACCAGTCGCCACCTCAGCGTCTCGTAGACTGCCTCCTCGCCGCTGCCTGTTCCGACTGTCATGGACGTCGACTCGTTCACACGGAAGGATTGGCAAGACCGAAAGGTGGGAAGGATAGTTCGGCTAAATTGGTGCGGGGGACGTCTCGGGATTGTTGATTCAACCTCGCGAGCGCGACGTCGACATCCTTGGCGGAGAAGCCGGGGATCCGGCTCGATGACAATCTCGGGCGATACGCCTCGATTCTCTATATCTTCTCGGCTCTGCAAGTCGCAGTTGGCGGCGTTGGTGGTCACGACCACCTCGAATCCTTGCGCAGAATCATCCTGTAAACATTTCGAGCGATGCGCTGGCCATAGCTCGCGACGTCGAACCGGTCGAGCATGGGGCTGCCGTCCGCGCCGCAGGTCAGGTAGAGGTTGTCGCCGTCGCGGTCGAATGCCGGAGAGCGCACATCACACACCCCGTCTGTCGCTTGCACGGCGTGCGCCTTCTCCAGCGAGTAGAGAAAAACCGCATGGAGGTGATTAGGTAGCTGCTTGGTGTAGGTAATCCAGCGGCTGTCGGGCGACCAGCCGGCGTCGAACTGAGCCATCGGCGTGTCGAACCGGTCCGTGTCCACTTTGACCGGCGTCGGATGATCCAAGTCCATGTACCACAAGCTGGGATGCTTATCGCTGTAGACAATCTTCTTGCTGTCTGGAGCCCAAGTTGGATGGTAAAAAAATGTAGGTGACGGACCTAAATTGATCGTGCGAACTGATCCTTGTCCGCTGGCCGCGGCGACCTTGAGTGCGTATTCCCCATTGTCGTCAGAGAAGTAAGCAATCCGCTGTCCGTCAGGGGACCAGACCGGATCGCGCTGCGCCACACCAGTCTGAGCGCGAATTGTGCGGACTTCGCCCGTCCCCGCCGAGATCGTGAACACCTCACCGTGAGCTCCGAGCAACGCTCGAGCGCCGCCAGGTGAGATGCTCAGGCTCGAGATCCGCGCCGATACGATCTGCTCGAAATGTGGTTGCAACTGCGGGAAGTCGCCGGTCAGCCGTACCTGAACCTCGCGACTTTGATGGGTCGCCAGGTCATAAACGTGCAGCGACCCGAATTGCTCATACGCGATGCCTTGCGGACCGATCTGAGCGTTCTTGAAATCATATCCTTTGTTCTCGATCAACTTCTTGACCTGTCCGCTCGCCGTGTCAAAGCTAAAGAGCGTCACCGGACCACTACGGTCGGACAGAAAGTAGATGACATTCCCCGCCCACATAGGACTGAAATCGTTGGAATTGTCACGCGGCATCGCCGCGATCGATGAGTCTCCAAGATTCGCTACCCATATCGGCGAAGTGCCGCCGCCTCGAAGCTGCTTGAACGCAAGGCGAGAATTGGGGATATACGCCAGGTGTGCGCCGTCCGGCGAGAATGATCCCTCATGGCCAGTCGGCAATTGCAGCGCGGACGCGAACCCGCCCTGCACCGGCACCGTGAACAGCCGATCAAACCACGCATGGCTCATGCGAGGCGATCGAAAAAGCACCGCCTTGCCGTCTGGCGTCCAGCCGACTGCAACCTCAGGCCCTGGATGGGATGTGAGCCGCCGCGGTGTACCTCCCGATGCCGGCACGACATATACATCGGTGGTTCGATCCACCTCCCGCGTGAACGCAATCTGCGTTCCATCGTGTGAGAAGATTGGCCCGCTATTGATTCCGCCCGTAACCAGACGATGCGCGATCCCACCTGCTCGCGGTACTGTCCAAAGATCGTCTGCGTAGATAAAGGCGATTTTCGTTTCGCCGAGTGTTGGAGAACGCAGGTGAAACGGAGCTTCCGGCTTCGCGGGTGCCCTACCCAATGCAGGCTCGACTAACAGGGAGGTCAGTACGCACGTCACGAAGACATCACATGCGTGCATCCTGGTTCTCATATTCATTCGGATCCTTTTAGGCCTGAAGCTCCACGCCCAGAAAAGCAATCGCAACAAGTGTCGGCGATGAATTACCTGTTATGACCTCGAGGGGCCTAAGAGGCTCTTTTCTTTATTTGCGCGGTGCGCATTCGCTGGAACTCTGCGAGCGCGATAGCGCTATCACCGTCATCAGCGAGCTTGGGAAATACTTCCCGCAGAATTTGAAACTGCCGTGTTGTAAGACTGGCGAACAGCGCGTTGTTAACCTCTTGCTGCAAAGGTGCAATTTCGCGAAAGCGCTTCTCGCATACCGGAGCTAGAGTTAATCGAACACGGCGGGCATCGTGCGGATCGCGCTTGCGCAAAACCCAGCCTGCACGATGCAGTTTGGCTGCCTCTGTGGTCACAAAGGGCCCGGAGCAATGGAGGCGTTGCGCAATCTCAGAGGCTGTCAGCCCGCCTGTGACCATAGCCTCCCGCAGGTGGCTCAATATTTCGTACTGCGGTGGGGTGACGCCGATCAGTCCGGCGCCGTAGGCGCGCACGCTCTCAAACCGTCGCGCGAATACAATGAAAGCGTGAACAAATATCCGAAAGGCGGCATCGGACCCGTCCGTCAGAAGTTCGGAACGTGTCACCGTGAGCGGGCGAGATCCAACCATAGTTCACATAGCTAAGTTACCTACGTAATTATTACGCCAGTTCAGATCCTTGTACAAGCCGTAGAGGGGGTCGTGTTCCCCAGGCGCTGCTCATCGAGCACTCAACGCACTGGTCTTGTTACCCACGCGGGCCGCCGGCTGCGACTCCGCCTGTAGTCGACCTTCCGACCGGTTCACCGGAAGTCGCAATCCTTCATGCCCCTCAACGAGTTCCTGTCGTTGCAATCAGGGGACGGGTCGATATAAGGGGGAAGGCCTTCCCCCCTCACAGGTTCTTATAGGATGACCCTTCTCCACTCCTTCTCTGATGCGAATTTCAATAAGCCCTCGAGATCTGGAAGTTGCTCGATCTCGGATGCCATTACGGCCGCTTCGATCACGTGGTGCTCGCTGGTGCCGGTCGAGGCGAGCCATCGCTCCGGCTGACGCTGCTTGGAGGTGACCAAACGCACGATCTCGCGGTCGCCAATAAGGCGGGATGCGAAGCGAGAGGTGCCGCCGCCTTCACTCGCGGAGCAACGCAGGATCAGGGTATTGCCGCAGTTTTCGACGATCGTTTGGGCCTCGCCGGAGCCGTAGGTTGAAGAGACTTGGGCGATTGATTGGAAGCCGAGGACGCAGCGGCCGCCAAATTTACGGAGCCGTGCGAGCGCGTCTTTGAGGCCGTCGATGGCGCCAAGGGCGTCGAGCTCGTCGACCATGAACCAGAGGCGTTGATCGGTGGCGGGGCCGTTGCGCGTGTCATTCAGAGTTTCGGTGCGGTTCATGGTTTCGAAGATGGCGAGGCGCATCCAGGCAGAAATGAGGGAACGCAGGGCGGCGATCTGAGTGGCTTGGTAGGGCATAAAAAGTGCGCCCTGCCCTGTTCGGATCCAGCTGCGGATGGAAATTGGCGTCGTACGTTGGTCGGCGATGTATTCGAGCGGCGCGAGGGCGGACACGGCGATGGCTCTGATTGCACCCAGCATGCGGGCGGTTTCGGCGGTCAGGAACGGTTGGGCGGGGGTGCCTTGGAGGAGCGCCTCGAGGTCTTCTTTTGGCGCGATCGCGACGGTGCGCCAGAGGGTTGGGATGTCGCGGCGGCGTTGCTCGTGGAAGCGGCGAAGGACAGCCGTCAGAAATGTTCGGGCGTAGCCGCGCCATTCGCGGCCGCTCGCGCTCTCGGTGTCAGTGATTAGCGCGTGGGTCAGCTGGTCCACGTCGTAGGAAGTGGTGATCTCTGCAAAGAGATCCCAGGTAGCGGAACGTCCATCGAACGGGTTCAGAATGACATCGCCGCGCACGGGATCGTAGAAGCGCTCCAGGTAGCCGCCGTCGGGATCGGCGATAACGGCGCGATCGCCGCGTGCGAGAGCGGTGCTGAGAATCTCGCGCATGGCGGTGGACTTGCCGGTTCCGGTCGTGCCGATGAGCTTGAAGTGCTTGGTCTCGTCCGCGTAGGAAACGGGAAGGCCTGCAAGAGTAACGCCCCCTCTCCCCCCGCCCCTCTTACCCGCTCCCCCTGGCTCCTCTCCCTTGAAGGGAGAGGGGAAAAGAGAAGCTCCTTGACGAGAAGCCGGGGAGAGGGACGTGACCACGGCGCCGCGCTTGTAATACTCAGTAGACCGCCGTTTGGCGAGCTGTACGCCGCCGAGATAACCGACGAGGATTAGGGAAAGGGCGTTAACGGCTGCCGCTGCTGCGTTGTGACTCGAGGGGCCCAAGGGCGCTGCAATGGGCGTGGAAAGAATCGATCCGATGACGCTTCCGACGATCGTCAGGATGGCGGCCGCAGGTGCCGACAGCATCCATGCGAGGAGCCGAGCGTGGGCGCGTGCTAAGACGATCCATACTGGGAGTGCGGTGAGGCCGAGCGCGAGCAGGAGGCCTCGGGTGCCGTGCGTGAGGGAGTAGGCGTCCACGGTCAGTGCAGCAGGATCAAGAGTACCTGCAGGACGGCGGCCGCAACGACTGCAGCTGCGAGCGCGATCAGGCGACGGTTGACCCGGCGTTGGACGGCCACGAACGCGCTCAGGGTGTGCTGGGTCTCATCACGGATGGTCCTGAGCTCCTCCGTGATGCTGCGGGCAATGGCATCACGGATGACGGCGTCCAAGCCGCGGGTGTGGGACTCGAGGCGCTGAAGGGAGGCGTCAGCGAGCTTCTGATGGGTCTGCGCGGTGTCGAGAAGCAGTCCGACTTGGATCGTGGATTCGTCCATGGCGATTGGCTTCGCTGGTGTGCTGGTGTTCGAATGCGTTCAATCAAGTCTGTGGTTGTTTGATTAGTCACGCGGAACCGCGACGATTGTTTGAAATGCCGTGTTCGAATATATGCTCAGATGCAGCAATATTGAAGATGGGAACACACACAGTAATTTGGGCACATCGGCTTGCGCGACGAATTTGTCGTGTGTTGCTTCCAATACGCCGCTGGCGCTGACCGCTCTCACGACGCTTCTCTCTTCGGGGCGTTGCGGGGTGTCCCCGCAGAAGGGGGTGTGCCGAAAACGCGTGAGCGGTTGAGGCCAGGGGGAAGGCTTTCCCCCTCAAGATTACGCAACGGAAGCTGCCGCGAGGCATATAGCGCTCTGCTCGTGATCGTTGTTCAGGGTCGTTCGCTGCCGTCGGGCGCGATGTCTCACGGTTTGAGAGCGCTGCGGCGTGCACTGAATCGGTTGAGGGGGACGTGAGAATAAATGCCCGAACCGGACAGTATTGAAGATGGACACGCGCGAGGCGCTTGGTTCAGATGTGGATCCCGCTGAGTGTGCAATGTATTCGCAGCGTGTTCGTTCACTAACGAGAGGATTTGTCGTGCGAACAACAACTGAAAGATCACCCAAGGTCGTACCGGTCGAGCTTTATGTACCCGAAAGCCATCGCGAGGAACTTTATGCGGCGTGGCAGGAGATCGTCACAGGCAAGCCGCTGCGGGTCGAGATGCTGCAGCGGGATCTCGAGGCAATCAGGGCGCGGGCGCTCGAGGCATTGAAGGTGATTCAGAAGGCGATCCGGCAGCAGGCGGATGGGGAGCAGTGTTATCGGCTGACGGCGTTCCTGGCGAGCCTTTATAACGGCTATGAGTTTCCGTTCGATCCGTGTGAGTTTCGGAATCTAGGTGCCGAGCTTGCCGGCGCATGCCTGGATTACCTGAACTTCGACCGGCTGGGGCTCGGGCAGGTGCAGGAGTATCTGTCGGGCGGTGAGGATCGGCTGCAGCGCTGGATCAAGGAACATCGGATCAGACGGCCGCGGATCGAGAGGGATAGGCCGCATGAGAGGGAGTATGGGGAGGCAGTGCAACTCGACGAGGACGAGGAGAATGAGACGGAGGAGTCACCGTGAGGGCGCCAGGCGCCCAGTGTGAAAATCGCGGCGGTGAGGGAGCGAGCTGGATTGCGGGATGCATCTTCGAGTGCAGGTTCAAATCCCGGGAGCGCAACTGCTAATTCCTACCCGTCGCAGGCTGTCCCTGGCCGCTCGAAATCAATAGGTTATGAAGCCCCGCCTTTGGCGGCAGATGCGCGGGATCGTCTGGCTGATGCACCCGCGCGATAAGGAGACGGCGCACTGGCTGGACGAGATCGCGCCCAATGGGCGCAGTGGTTTGGTCCCGCGCTCGTGATTGAGTGCTGGTTTGTAGATGACTTCGTGAACGCGGCAGAGGCCGCGGGCACGGAGATCACGAGGTCCATCCGTCGCAACTTCATTGCATCGCCTACGCGCCATTTCATAGCCCGGCCAGAATACGCCGGCGGCCAAATTCACAACGCCGCAGAGCACGCAGCTCATGGCCAGTGCCAGCCGCAACGCTTCGGATCACGCAGAAGTGATCGCCTAAACCTGAAGAGCGCCGCAGACAACGAGTGTTCTGTTAATGTTTGAGACCACGACTTTGGATCGTGGCAATCTCCGCGCGCGCGGCCCTGTTGCCGACCGTATCCATCATCTGTGTGGCCTCCATCGTGAGAAGTCGCTCCTGACTGATTTCGATCCGGGACTCTGCAATTTCGCAGCACACCCTGCTCCGCTCGTCCATGCCAATTCGTTACGTGGAGTACGGCGATATTTACGTCATACAGTAGTCGCCGCGTCGCCTTGCTGATCGGGGCTGTCGCCTGCGGTACTCGTGAGCATGAGCTCACTGCTCCGATCCGCCGGCGCCTCCGAGACGACTCGCGACGCGCTATTTCCGATTTGTCTCTCTAAAGGCGCGTTTGTTGAGATGACGCCGCAACGCAAGGATCTCCTCATCTCGCCAGACTTGGCGATTCGGGATCTCGCCCTCCGGGATACGCGCGCAAAGTGCAGCATGTACCCGATCGATCAGCTCGGGTGTAGCAGGGTGACGCACGCAAAGATCCTGGCGAACCTGGTCGATCGAAGATCCTAGATTGGCGAAATAGCCCCGAAAGCCGGCCACGTCGTTTAGATGCCCGACCTCGAACGGTCCTGCGAAGGCCCACCTGAGGGCAAGGCCGTCTGTAAGCACCTTGTCGATGTCGGCTGGACTGCAAATAGCGGCGTCGACCAGGTGCAAGGCTTCACCCAAGAGCGCCCATTGGAGTCTGTTCAGAACGAACCCGGTCACTTCCTGAGCGACATGGATGGGAGTTTGGCCAATCTCGGTCATTAGCGCATGCGTTCGATCTGTCGTCGCGCGATCGGTCCACGGTGTGGGGCATACCTCGACTAGTGGGACAAGGTGGGGTGGATTGACCGGATGAGCGACGATGACTCGCCCCCGCCCAACGAGGTGTTCGGCGAAGAGCGAGCCTCGCAGTGCAGAGGTCGAGCTTGCCAACACAACCCCAATGGGCGTTGCCTCATCGAGTGTGGCAAAAAGCGCTCGCTTCAGCTCTAGACGCTCGGGGGCGCTCTCCTGAATGTGTTCACAGCCGGCGATTGCCTCGTCAAGCGTGCTGCAGACGCGCAGGCGCCCCAGAATCTGCGCGCCTGCCTCGTCTCCCAGGCTTTTGTCTGCTGGTGCTCGAAGTGCATCTGCGATCTGTTCCATGGCACGGTCGACGCTGGGTGGATTGGGATCCCACAGCCGCACTTCTCTCCCCGAACGTGCAAAAGCAATGGCCCATGAACGGCCAACTGTACCGGTGCCGACACACGCTATGGGCATCATATGCATTGCTCCGCGGAACCGTGATAGCGTCAGTCAACGTTACACATGAAGCGGCGAACTTCGAATTCGAGGGCCCAGACTCTCTGACCCTTCGCGTATTTGACGGGACGTAAGCAGCGCCGACGCGCACCATAAGATATGCCGAAATGCGCTGGCTTGAATCGGCGCAGGCTTCCAAAGCCCACTCATGACGGCGCTAGCCTGTGCCCGTATCCGCTCCACGCTGCACGCTGCCCTGCCGCTCTTCCCCCGCCGCCCGAGAGCCATCGACAGCGCCTTTGGACTTGCGGAACGCTCAGCACAGCCGGGGTTCGCTGTATAACTTTGGAGGGAGCAACCCAGCTCGACTCCGACCCGGTTTGGCTAGAGGGGACGCCTGCGACTACCCTGCGCGGCAAGGATATGCGCCCGCATGACGGCCGCCGCCCACTCCGCATCGTGCGCTTCGAGGGCGCTCACGATTTCGAGGTGATGCTGCGCGCTACGCAGGAGCTCCGCGGGTGAATAGCGTGCAAAGGTCTTGAGCACGAGGGGCGCCTCGACCAGTACGGGCATGAGCTTCGACAGCCTGACATTGCCAGAGAACGCCTGCACAAGACGATGAAATCGGCTATTGAGCTCACCGAGTCTCTCTATGAACCCGGCGTCCCGAATTTCACTTTCTCGATACTGAGAATCCGCAAGCTCGCGCAGTTGCGCGATGCCTTCGGCGCTGATGCGCGTCGCGGCGCGGGCCGCGCCGTATGGCTCGAGCAGAGCCCGTAGTTCGAACACATCGTTCATGTCTTCCGCAGTCCACTCCGCGACGACCGCGCCCTGATTCGCCGAGGCGGTTACGTAACCCTCGGCCTGCAGGCGGCGCAGAGCCTCCCGCACCGGGGTTCGGCTCACGCCGCTTGCGGTCGCGATTTCCTGCTCGGTGAGGCGCGCAGCGGCCGGATATGCGCCGCTCAGAATGCGCTCCCGCACTGTCAGGTACGCTTTCTCGGCGGCGCGTGCGAGTGCCCCTTCCCCTTCGGTCATCCGAAGCTCCCATGGCCGATGAGAAATCAATTGTATACAATGGATCGCTTGTATACAATGGTGTGAGCCTTGGCCACATTGGTTGCCTACCTTGGCCGTTCCATCATCCATCCATGTATACAATTGAAGGCAGTCCTCCGTCCATTGAGCTGCTTGAAGTCGCACCGCGCGATGGGCTACAGATGCAGACCCAACCGCTGCCGACTCAGCGCAAGATCGAGCTCATCCAACGCCTGCTCGCTGCTGGGCTGCGGCGCATCGAAGTGACGAGCTTCGTCAATCCGAAGAAGGTTCCGCAGATGGCCGATGCCGAGGCACTCCTTCGGGCGTTGCCGCCACCGCCAGGAGTCTGTTTCACCGGTCTCGTAATGAATCACAAGGGCTTCGAGCGTGCCCTTGCTGCCGGCTGCAATGAGATCGGTATGGTGGTCGTGGCAAGCGATACCTTCAATCGGCGCAACCAGGGCGTTGGCACAGCCGAATCGATCGAAGCGTGGCTTGCGATCGCGAGGGCCGCACATTCGGTCGGCCTGCGAGTCCAGGTCACGGTCTCTGCAGCCTTCGGTTGTCCCTTCGAAGGCGAAGTCCCGCTTGATCGGGTGCTCGAGATCACAGAGCGTGTCGCGCAGGGTAAGCCTCACGAAATCTGCTTCGCGGACACAATCGGAGTCGGCGTACCGGCACAGGTAAAAGCACTCATCGCGCGCGTGCGGGCGCGCCTTCCCGAGATTCCGCTACGCTGCCATTTCCACAACACGCGCAACACGGGACTCGCGAATGCCTTCGCGGCCTTCGAGTCTGGGGTACAGACACTCGATGCTAGCCTCGGCGGCATCGGTGGTTGCCCTTTCGCTCCGGCGGCCACCGGTAACATCGCAAGTGAAGATCTCGTGTACATGCTCGAGCGCTCGGGCGTGCGCACCGGAATCGATCTCGAAGCTCTAATCGACACGGCACGTTGGCTGGAACAGACGCTCGGTGCGCCTGCGCCCGGCATGCTAATAAGAGCTGGCTCCTTCCCCAGAGGCGCGGCCGCCGCGGCCCAAGGAGCCGGTCGGTTCTCCACCGCCCATTGATTGAACGAGACTACCATGCCCTATCGACTCGGAGTGGATGTCGGAGGAACCTTTACAGATCTGTTGCTCGTCGATGAAGTGACGGGCAATACCTGGTCGGCCAAGGTACCGAGTACTCCCGCGGACCAATCCATCGGAGTGCTGCACGGGATCGCACGGGTGTGCGAGCGCGCAGGCGTTGCGCCCGTTGTCATCGATCACGTGATGCACGGAACGACGGTCGCGACCAACACTGTACTCACCGGAACGGGCGCGCGCTGTGGGCTGATCACCACGCGAGGATTTCGCCAGGTTCTGCAGATCGCGCGCTCATTCGTGCCCGGCGGACTTGGCGGCTGGGTGATCTACAACAAGAGCTTGCCGCTCGCTCCCCTTGCCTTAACCATCGAAGCGGATGAGCGGATCAGCGCACGTGGGGATATCGTTCACGGGCTCGACGAGCACTCACTGCGTGCGAAACTGCGCCAGCTACGCACAAAGAACATCGAAGCACTCACGGTTTCGCTGATTAACTCCTTTGCCAACGACGTGCATGAGCGGCGTATCGCCGAGATCGCTCGTGAGGAGCTCCCGGACGTTCCCGTATCGCTCTCCTCGCAGGTGGTACCGGAGATGCAGGAATACGAGCGCACCGTGACGACTGTCGCGAACTCCTACGTGCGGCCTCGGGTCTCCAGGTACGTTGCAAACCTCAAGCAGAAACTCGAGAGAGAGACCAAGAGTGTTAAGTTACACATCCTGCGCTCGGACGGTGGCCTGGCTTCGGCAGTTTCCTCAGAACAGTTTCCGGTAAACCTTCTCATGTCGGGACCCGCCGGCGGTGTGACGGGTGCGTTATGGGTGGCTCTGCAGGCCGGCTTTCGCAATTTGCTCACGATCGACGTCGGAGGCACCTCGACCGATGTCGCATTGATCCAAGACGGGGACCCACGCTTGCGGCGCGAGACCACCGTGGGTGATGTGACTGTACGCGCACCATCCGTCGACATTCGCAGCGTCGGCGCGGGCGGCGGCTCAATTGCTCACGTGCCAGAACTCACGAAGGCTCTGCGCGTCGGTCCGCAGAGCGCCGGTGCCGATCCGGGACCTGCGGCCTATAGCAAGGGCGGCACTGAGCCAACCGTGACGGACGCAAATGTGGTGCTCGGCTATCTGCCGGAGCAGCAGCGTCTCGGGGGTGAGATGGTGCTCGATCGGGAAGCCGCCCGCGCAGCCGTCAAGAAGATCGCCGATGCAATTTCGCTTAGCATCGAAGATGCTGCGTACGGAATCTACAACATCGTTAATGAGAATATGACCGGTGCCCTGCGCCTTGTCTCGATCGAACAGGGTTACGATCCCCGCGATTACGCACTCATCGCCTTTGGTGGTGCTGGGCCTTTGCATGCCAATGCTCTATCGCGTCTTCTTGGCTCATGGCCGGCGATTATTCCCCCCGGACCGGGGGTGCTGTGCGCGCTCGGGGATTCCACCACAGCCATTCGCGATGAACGCTCGCGCACGTTCGTGCGCACATTTAGCAGCACGAGCGCATCAGAGGTAATCGACATCCTCAGCAGTCTCGCTCAGGAAGCCTCACAAGGCCTAAGAAACGAGAACGTCGATCCTGCCGACATGCGCATCAGCTACGAGGTGGACATCCGCTATCACGGACAGGGACTGCGTTTGAGCGTGGCGCTCGATCTCGAGGAACTACGGGCCCGCGGGCTTGCAGAGATCGCCCAGAAGTTCGATGACGAGCACAAGCGACTGTTCACCTTTGCGCTGCCGCAGGAACACGAGCTCGTTACGCTGCGCGCGGCCGTGCGCGGCAAGGGCATCAGCATCCGGCGACCCGCGGTCCCCAAAGGGGGCCCGGAGGCCAAGGCAGCGGTGGTTGGCGTGCAGAGCGTGTACATCGCTGGCCAAACCCTCAAGGCCCAGGTGTATCAGAGATCGAAGCTTTGCGCAGGCAATCTCATCGCCGGCCCGGCGATTGTCATGGAGATGGACTCTACGACCGTGGTTCTTCCCGCCCACCGGGGCCTGGTCGACGATCTAGGCAACATTCTCATATATCCGGAAGGCCATGCAGCCCTGCGTCGCTAAGGCGCACGCAGACCGAGTCTCGTTTCGAGGTAAGCACCATGCCCGCCCGCATCCTTCAACGGAATACCACGCCACTTCGCAAGGTCGAAATCGACACCGTGACAATCGACATTATCGAGAGTGCGTTGCGCAACACGCGTTTCGAAATGGATACCGTGCTGTTCCGCACGGCGATGTCGCCCGGGATTCGTGAGCAACACGATGAGTTTCCGATGATTGCAAATATCGAGGGCAAGATGGTCGTTGGTCAGTTCGGCTCCTTCATCTGGGGTTTCATGCAGGGGTACGAAGGCACGATCGAGGAAGGAGACATCTTTTTTACCAACGATCCCTATTCGTGCAACGGTGCGGTGAGCCACGCGAACGATTGGCTCATGCTGATGCCCATTTTCCGCGACGGGCGCCTCATTGCCTGGTCGGCTATGTTCGGCCATATGACCGATGTCGGCGGCAAGGTTCCGGGCTCGCTCCCCACGGATGCGCGCCAAATTTACGAGGAAGGGTTCCTGGTACCGCCCATCAAGATCTATCGAGCCGGTACCTTGCAGGAGGACGTGCTCAAGATAATGCTGCACAACTGCCGCCTGCCGCAGTGGAATCTCTCCGACTTTAATGCCATCGTCGCTGCGTTGCGCACTGCGGGAATCCGGTGCCTGGAGCTCGCTACTCGCTTCGGGGACGACGTGTTCTACTCGGCACTCGATGCCATGCTCGAGCGCAACAGGCGCGCGATGCGCGAGCTCATTCGCCGCACCGTACCCGAGACGCGCCGGTACTTCGAGGACTACGTCTGCGACGACGGACTCAACATGGGTCCGTACAAGATCGCCTGCTCGATGTGGCGCGAAGGTGACAAGTGCATCTTCGATTTCAGCGGCACCGATCCGCAATCCATCTCTTCGATCAATTTTCTTCTCAACGAGGAGATGTTCAAGATGTTCGCGGGGATCTACATGATTGTGGTGTTCGACCCACAGATCCTCTTCAACGATGGCTTCTATGATCTCATGGAGGTGCGAATCCCGCCGGGCACGCTGTTAAAGCCACTCAAGCCCGCCGCACTGTCATGCCGCACGCACGCGCTCGGACGCATCTTCGATGTGCTCGGCGGACTGTTGGGCCAGGGCAACCCGGACTTCCTGTGTGCGGCGGGCTTTTCCGACAGCCCGCACTTCATGTACTCAGGCTACAACGGCGACGGCGAGTGGTTCCAGCTCTATCAGATAGGCTTCGGAGGAATTCCTGGCAAGCCGTTTGGTGACGGACCGGATGGCCATTCGCTGTGGCCATCGTTCACCAATGTCCCAAACGAGTTCCTCGAGAGCTACTTTCCGCTGCGCATCGAGACTTACGAGACGCTCATCGATTCGGGAGGCGCCGGCAAGCATCGCGGCGGCAACGGACTGCGGATCGGCTATCGCTTTCTCGAGCCGGGGGAGATCTCGATTCATGACGATCGCTGGCTCACCTATCCGTGGGGAGTCAACGGTGGCGAGCCCGGCGCACGCAGCAAGAAGACACTCGTGCGCAGGGACGGCCGCCAGGAGCTGCTGCCTTCCAAGATCGATCATGTCACGGTCGAGCCCGGCGACCTGCTGCTCGCTGACACCTGGGGCGGCGGCGGCTGCGGCGATCCCCTCGAGCGTGATCCGGCGCGCGTGCAATTCGACGTGGAGGCGGGTCTTGTCTCGGTCAGTGGCGCGCTTCGCTACGGGGTCGTGTTGCGGGAGGACCTGTTGGTGGATGCGGCGGCGACGGTCGCCAAGCGAAATCAGATGGCCGCCGCGCGTGGCGAAAAGAAGTTGTTCGATCGTGGTTTTGAGTCCATCGAGGAGCTCAAGGCGCGCTGCCATCCCGAAACCGGCTTGCCTCCACCGGCTCAGCCGCAGTTCACGCAGTGGGCGATCCGGCTCGCGCAACGTGCGCCGCGCGCCGCGCGCCGGGATTCCGACGCACGATGACTCCAAGGAAAGAGTTCACGGGTGGACCTCTGGGGAACCTGCGGGTTCTTGAGCTGGGTAGCCTGCTCGCGGGCCCGTTCTGCGGTCAGCTCCTCGGGGATCTCGGCGCGGAGGTGATCAAGATCGAGCCGCCCGAACAGGGAGATCCGCTGCGGAATTGGGGGCGGGAGAAGTTCGAGGGGAAATCGTTGTGGTGGCCGGTAGTGGCGCGCAACAAGAAAAGCGTCACCCTCGACCTGCGCCATCCCGAAGGCCAGCAGCTGCTGCGCGATTTGGCAAACAAGGTAGACTTTCTCATTGAGAATTTCCGCCCGGGGACCCTAGAGAAGTGGGGCTGTGGATACGAGCAGCTCTCGGGCGAGAATCCGCGCCTCATCATGATTCGCGTTTCGGGCTACGGCCAAACCGGACCCTATGCGCCGCGCGCCGGGTTCGGCGCGGTGGGTGAGGCGATGGGCGGCCTGCGCTACGTCGTTGGTGACCCGAGCACGCCGCCCTCACGCATGGGAATCAGTATCGGCGATTCCCTCGCAGCGACATTTGCCTGCCTCGGTGCCCTCGCGGCCCTGCACTACCGCGAGGTCACGGGGCGTGGCCAGGTGGTAGACTCCGCCATCTACGAGGCCGTGCTCAACATGATGGAGTCGCTGATCACGGAATTCGACAAGGCCGGCTACATCCGCGAGCGCACCGGCGCCATCCTGCCCAACGTAGCCCCCTCCAACGTCTACCCCACCCGCGATGGTTCTATGGTATTGATTGCGGCTAACCAGGACGCAGTATTCGCACGACTCGCGCAGGCGATGGGGCAGCCTGACCTGTCCTCACGACCCGAGTACTCGACTCATGTGGCGCGGGGGGCGCGCCAGAGCGAGCTCGACCGATTGATCTCGGCCTGGACGCGCACGAAGACTCGTGATGAAGTCTTGGAGCTTATGGCGCAGGGCGGCGTTCCCGCCGGACTCATCTATCGCGCGCCCGAGATGCTGGAGGACCCCCATTTTCAAGCACGACAGGCGATCGTCTCCGTGCAGCACCCGGACTTCGGTACGCTGCGCATGCAGAACGTGGCACCGAAGCTGTCGGAGACGCCGGGCGGGATCCGCAGCGCAAGTCCCTCGCTCGGTCAGCACAACGAGCAGATCTACCGAGAGCTGTTACGCCTCTCGAGCGAGCAGCTCGCGAGCCTTAAGGCACGCAGGATCATCTAGTGAGGGCGTTCGAGGATGCCCCGCGCCGTGGACTCGATGGACCCCTCGATCGGGACCCTCTGGTGTTGTTCTGATTCGGCTCGTGAATCGGCGCTCGCGCGATAAGCCGTACTCAAGCAATCCCTCCCTTTTGCAACCCTCCAGTCGGCTTACTTCCCCGCAGCTGCGGAATACCCTGCGCTACGGGTGTGCTGCTTCGGCACACGCTCGTACAACATTCAGCGACGGCGCATGCTGACGTGCTTGCCGCGGGGTGTCCACGTTGAGGTGTTCTTTCGATGGACTGCGGGTGGAGCTGACGCAGGCAACTTCAGCTCTCGAGCCACCTGCGCGCGACGCGGTCATCACCAAGCGATACGCAAATGCATTCGGCGGAGCCTCGCTAGGATGCACTCTAGTCGCGCGAGATATTGACGTTTCAGCCGGTGCGGCACAGTCTCGCGTTGTGCTGCGGATCTCCGAATGACACTCGAGCCGCTTCTCTACCCTGCACTTCTGAGCCCCTATCGCCACGGCCGCCTGGTGCTGCGCAATCGGATCCTGCACGCCTCGATGACAACGCGTCGAGTGCACGATTGCGCGCCTACACCGCAAATGATTCAGTACTACGCGAATCGAGCCCGCGGTGGCGCCGCCCTCATAGTCTCCGAGCCACTCAACTGCGCCCGTTTTCAGACTCGCTCGCATTACGTGCGCGTCTGGAATGGCGATTTTGAGGACGAACTCAAGCGCTGGTCCGAAGCGGTCGAAATCCACGACTGCCGCTTGCTCGGTCAGATTCAGGACTCCGGGCGCGGGCGCCATGAGCGCGGGCGCAACCCAGACGCCGTTGGCGCCTCGGCGCTGCCGGATGACCTCTCCTGGACCGTGCCCTATGTGCTCACGGACGAAGAACTCGGCCTCATGATCGATGATTTCGCAGCGGCGAGTCGACGACTGGCACGCTGCGGCTTCTCGGGCGTCGAACTATCAGCTGGCCACGGTCACCTGTTCCATCAGTTCATGTCGCCTTGGTCGAACCAGCGACCGGATCGTTGGGGGGGTGACTTCGAGGGACGTTTGCGACTACTTCGTGAAACCATCGTGGCGATCCGCGCGTCGACCCCGCCTGCATTCCTCATCGGACTGAAACTGCCGGGTGATGATGGAGTACCCGGCGGCATCGGTCCCTGTGAGGCACGGCGCATCACTGCGGCGCTGACGAGCGGCTGCGACGTCGACTATGTCGTTTTTTGCCAGGGTTCGCACGCGCGCACGCTCGATTGGCATGTCCCCGATATGCACTGGCCGCGGGCGCCGTGGATGCCGCTCATCAGCGAGCTGCGCGTGGCTGCCCACGGCGTGCCCGTAGCCGCACTGGGTCTCATCACGGACCCGGCGCAGGCCGAGGGTATTCTTGCGCGTGACGAAGCCGACCTAATCGCGCTCGGGCGCGCATTGACTGCCGATCCGGCGTGGCCGCTCAAGTCATCGCAGGGACGTGAGCAGCAGATTCGTCACTGCGTCTCATGCAATACCTGCTGGGGTCAGATTTCCCTCGCTGCACCGCTCGTCTGCGACAACAATCCGCGCCTTGCTCTTCCCGATGAAGTGGACTGGCATCCTCCACGAGCGCGCACTGCGCACAAACTGGTGATCGTCGGGTCAGGTATCGCGGGGCTCGAGGCAGCCTGGATTGCGGCCGAGCGCGGCCACGAGGTCGTCGCATTCGGTGCGTCGAGCGAAGTCGGTGGCAAGACACGGCTGCATTCCCGGCTTCCGGGCGGTGAATCGCTGTCGAGCATCTACGATTTCCAGTTCGCCCGGGCGCGGCGAGCTGGCGTGCGCTTCGAGCTCGGCATGCGGGTCAGCGCTGCCGAAGTGCTGGCGGAATCGCCCGACCAAATCCTGCTCGCCACGGGCGCCGAGATGAGCTGGCCTTCGGGTCTGCCGCCCGAATGGCAGGCCGTGATCCCGGACTTGCGCACCGCGATGCGCGAACTGATCGGACTCACCCAACCTCAAGGCGGCACCGCCGTTCTTTTCGACGCCGATCACACCGAAGGCACTTACAGTGCTGCGCAGGTACTCCGCAGACTCTTCGATCGCGTCATCCTCGTGACCTCGCGCGAGCGGGTCGCGGTCGATGTGCCGCTCGTGAGCGCACTCGGCATCTATCGCCGCCTGAGCCTTACCCGAATCGAGATCCTCGCGCTGCACGAGCTGTGCCAAGAAGGTGCTCTGGAGCAAGGTGAACTGTGCGTGCGCCAGGTATATACAGGTGTGCTCACGTCGATCCCCGAGGTGGCGCTCCTCACCTATGCGACTCCACGTGTACCCCAACTCGAACTCCTCGAGCCGTTGCAGGCGGCCGGCTGTCGTGTGCGGCGGATTGGGGATTGCCGTGCGCCGCGCGGAGTCCTCGCCGCAACGAGCGAAGGTCACGCCGCCGGCCTTGACTTCGAACGCCTCGAATGAGCGCTCAAGGGATCAAACAACGGGATACGCGGGAGTCGAGCGAACTTTTGTCGCTTCACGGACTTGCACAGACGCACTGCCCAACGGCTACCGAGCCAAGATCTGGAGTATCTAACCGACGCTCAGTGTTGCGAGCATCTGCAGTGAGACCGTGTGAACCGGATTGATCTGGCATACCTCGCATCGTTTGTCCACTGACTGACTACCATCCTGCAAAGCACAAACAATGTCACACGATGATGACCTGATCATCCAATGCGTTCATTGTCTCGTGGCCGGTGGCTGTTATTAGGGTCAAATCTTCCAAGTGGGCAGAGCCACCAATTCCGCTTTCAACAACTGGACAATCAACGCTGATAGTCATTCCCCGTTCCAGAACGATATCATCCAACGCACGTGCGTCCGTGTGGAATAGACCCACACTATGTGGCGTGAATCGCACAGCCGTATCAAAGCCGCCGTGGTCTAGTGCGCTCTGCGCGATCTGCTGAATCTCCCGAAACGACACACCCGGCCTTAGGTGCTCGCGTACGACACACCAAGCATGCGATATAGCTTGTGTGTGACGCACCATGTGATGGGTCGGCTCGCCGATAAAGACGGTTCGCCCATAGTCACCATGGTAACCAGCGAATGTACTGACAGCATCGATCATCAACGACTGCCCTTCGTGAAATTCGCCCCGAAAAGCATCCACCGATACCCGATCCACCAGCATCCACACGCCCAGGTTACCGCGCCGCGCCGCCTCCGAGAAAAATTGGGCACGGAGATCGCGATAAGTTGCGCCCGCACATACGGCACGGCAAGCTGCTAAAGCAGCCTCCGCGTTATTGCGAGCTGCATGCCGCATCAATCCAATTTCCGACTCCGATTTGATGATCCTCAGAAGCGCCATCGCCCGGGTCGCGTCCGCAGACACTACCTTCGGTGCAGCCCTCTCGATCGTAGCACCCACCGTCGAATCGCGCGGAAACTCGACTCCAATAGTGCCCCGGTCAAGCCCCAAGTCCGCAAGTGCGCGGCCTAGCGATTGCATCGCACTTATTCCAACATGTCTCGCCTTCGCTTCTCGCTCGACGCGAGCCGCTCGTACTGTTTCAATCTGGTCCAACGCCATTTGACCGCGGTTCCGCCAGACGAGTGGTTGGCCCGCCCGCAGCGGCGCCAACCCAGTGGCCAAGATCGCATTATTATTGGAAACATCCCTGTCTTCAGCATCGGGTACACTCGTGTGCTGGTAAACTACAACATCGTTATCATTATGAATATCGGAGAATCCAAAATAATACTGAAATGAAGCAATAACGAGTGCAATTGGCTGTGATGGGTCTTTGCTGATCAACGCATAGCACGGAAAATTAGTTGGTAGCGAACTATTGAAGTTCGAACCATCGTACCCTGTCAGGTAGTAGACGTTCGTCGGATGCGTCAACACTAACCCATTAAACCCTAATCGTAACATCACATCTGCAGCCCGCTCACGGTCGATCAGCGGGCCGATGTGGTAGTCAAGGTCCCGGCGCGTTTGCTCCAGTCCCATCGTTCCTCCCGATTGCTCGTTCTTTCCCAGCTAAGACCTCACACGCGACCCGCCAGGAATGTACTTGGCTGGAGTGCACCTCATGCCGCTATTCACGGCTTAACCGTTCCTAGGAAACCGGCCACTATTACCGCCGCATAGATGGACAACACCCAAAGATAGCTCCTGTACATGCTGTTACGGAGCTTGCCTTCAAGTTCCGGAGCACTGCCGTTTCTAACAATCTCCTCAAACGTTGGCATGACGGGCTCAAATGCTCGTTCCAGCAGAATCGCGAATAAACAGACAAGTCCGAACGCAATCATCTTTCCCGCGAGCCAGGCGGGTATCTCGGCGTGACTCGCGAGCAGAGCGAACCCACCACCACCGAAAAGCACCAGCCCAGTGACCTGAAACACGCGCTCAACCGAATGACATAGGCGCGCAACTGGTCGGCCGTTCATCAGCATTCCCGCAACAACGGCTGTCATCCACATCAGACAACATGCCCAGAGGATGTCCATGATGGACGATCGAACAACTAATAGGCCACGCAACCACGCTAGCTGCGCACCGATTGGGAGAATCGCAACGAAACAAACACGGGGGAAGCGGTCGATTATGAAGCCGACGTCCATGGCGCCACGGCGGCGCTCGAGAGGCAATTTCGGATCTATAAAATGTAACCCGGCGATAAATACACCGATGTCGGTTCCCAACCAAAAGACCATCAACAAGATATGAAAATACAGAAGCAGCTGATATGACGCCATATATCGATTGAATGGCCGACTTCCCGAGGATCCAGTTGAACCTATCGCAGCCCCTTGGACTTGCGCCCAACTGTACGAAGAAGCTCCTTGAGCATCCGCTGGCGCATGGCAGTGAGCTCAGCGGCTTCTGCTTCCGAGTATTGATATTCCTCTAACGCCTTCCGAAGGGGTATTCCCAGTTTGTCCGCTGCATGCTCGAGTACATACAACCGTTCGCGCACTGTCCACACTTCGGTGGCCAACTCGAGGATCATTGTGACGATTTGATCAATTGATTCCGATTCAAAAAACGACTGTCGATACTTGCCTGTGTCCGCGACTTTGCTCATCGCTGCTTCCACATTCCAAAGCCAAACCACTGGATGTCGGTGCTAAGCCGACCGGTGTCCTTATCTACAAGACCCGACTTTTGAACAGCGGTGGCGAACGCGCTCTCCGAAATGTAGGAGAATTGCGGGATAACAAACTGGAAGTAGTTCTCACGCTGAAAGCCGCCGGCCACCAATAGGTCTTCGGGGTCTTGGTCGCGGAAGGTCCGGTAGAACGGTTCACAGTTGTAATAGCTATCCCAATCAAGGTAAAACCGTTCGTACGGTTCAAGCTCGCGGTTTGGCGGCAACTCCATGCACAAGAGCAGCCCTCCCGGCCGGAGGACCCGCTTAGCTTCCGCGAAAAATGCGCGAATATCGTCGAGAGACAATTCGTGAAGAAACATTGACGAAAAGACTATATCGAACGATTCGTCGGGATACGCTAGCGCCGTGGCATCCATTTGCTTGAAATGCACGGGAAGGCCGCAACTCTCCGCGCGTCCATGAGCATAGGTGAGCATCGCGGCTGAAACGTCGATTGCGTGGATTTGGGCATCAGGAAAAGTACGGGCCCAAGCGGCTGCGTTGTGTCCCACCGTCGTCCCGCAATCAAGAATCCGCCGTGGGTGGAACTCCGGAAAGCGCTGCTTCACATAATTCGACATTGACAAGCCAATGTCGTCGAGCTCGCGCCCCATGAACCCCGCAGAAAATACGGTCAACCCATTGTCGTATATCGCGCCAGCTAGGGGTGAATTCGACGGTGCGTAACCTCCTGGCATCAAATGCACTTCGAGACCAGCGACGTTCTCCGGAACCTGAACGCTCGGATCGAGTTGTAGACTACCCCCCGACTTACCACTGAGCTTCCGGATCTCCCGCTCTATATTGGCCATCGACCGCTCGACCGACGGGATCACGGACCGCCACACCATCTCCTGCGCGTTATAGCGGATCGAGCTATAAAACTTGAAGCAGGTGTTGGGACGCATTGCATCATGAACTTCATCCTCGGTGGTCGGTTTACGGCCGTGCTTGCGCTCGAACGCCGGTAGCACCTCATCTTCGTATGAGCTGCGCATTGTCGCGGCCATTTCATTCAAAATGTACGCACGTAATTCGCAGACGAACTTCTGACGTGCACTCGTGTCTCGGTCGAATGCGATCTTAAGACCGTGTGTCAACGCAAACGACATGAGGCCCTCCTGAGCGCTCGTCTTGAGATAAGGGTTGCGACAGAGTGAAAGGCTAACATCACGCAAACATCGCGCAAGTGAGAATTCCCCGAAAGGTCCCTGCTGTAAGAACGTACTTCACTTCAGTTGCCAAGTCACTTACTCAGTACAGCCTGCTCTCGACCGTGGTATCACTGTCCGTGCCAACGACGCCTTATCCTGCGCTCACCCCAAGATCCTCGTGCGACATCGCTTCGCTTGCTCGTCCCGTAGCCAATAATTGGATCAATGCGGCTCCTCGCCTCCGGAAACGTTCAATGATTCCGCGGTGATATATCCCGCCGCCTCTGAACAGAGGAATGCCACAGCATTGGCGGTATCGACCGGACGCCCACAGCGACCCAGCGGAATGCGCCCCGTCATCTGTTGAAGGTACTCCTCCATCGTGAGTCCCAATTTCTTGGAGAAGTACTCGTTCTGCCACGACCCCAGCCGAGTCGTTACGTGGTTCGGGCAGACGTTGTTGACAGTGATTCCGTGAGCACCCAGTTCAATGGCGACCGACCGAACGAGTCCCACGAGGGCGTGCTTGGAGGCACAGTACGCAGCGGCGAACGGGAATCCCGACTTTGCTGCCTGGCTAGCAATGTTAACGATGCGTCCGATGCGTTGAGGAATCATGTACTGAATGGCGGCCTGTATCCCATTGAAACAACCGGTGAGGTTGACATCTATCACTGCCTGCCAATCGCTGCGAGTTATCTCGCGCAACGGCTTCATGATGTATCCGATACCAGCATTGTTGACCCAGATATCGAGGCTACCAAACCGAGAGGCCGTGAAGTCTGCGAGGGCGCGCATTTTTGCTTCATCGCGCACATCACACTCGTAGGACTCAACCTGGGACCCCGTTTCGCGCGCGATCTCTGCCGCAATTGCATCCATCTCAGACCGAGATCCAACCATCGCAGTTGGGGTTGCCTCATCTGCTTGTCTTCCGATATCAGACAGCACTACCGAACAACCGCCGCCCGCCAACCGGCGGACGATTGCCTCCCCAAGGCCCCCATGACGCCCGGCGCCGGTCACAACGGCCGCCCTGCCGGTAAACTCTTGGTTCATCATTGTCCCTACTCAATCTTTTCCGTGACGATAAATATCGGGTCTGCCAATGACGAGAACTCGCGCGCCACCTTCTGCATTACTGGACCCCCAACATCTTTGCTGAAAGTCTCCATATTCCGGATATCAATTACCTCAATGTATTCGTAGGGTGGCGCCGCCGCCCCTCCCAACAAACCGGCCGATTTGAACAATTCAAACCGCTCGATACTCGGTAACCGATTCACCGTCGGCAAGTCCACCCGCCGCGCCCAGGATTCGTAGTCGGCTTGACTAACGCCCGGCTTCAGATTGAATAGCGCGATGATACGAACCACGATAGCCCCTCCCCACTCCACACGCGACACTTGCAGTCAAGCTGGCCTCCCCTCCGAGACGCCTGAACTGCACAGCCGGCACGGCGAAAATATGACTCCAACTAACGTCGCTCAGACGGTGAGTCACAGCCAGTCATCTCTGATTCTCTAGTTCGCACTCTGAGACGCATCCTGCGGGATCCAGTCACGGCAGGATCCCCGCGCGAAAGCGGATTCCCCGACTGTTAGTGCTTTGGACTTAAATATAATTACATTTGTTTATATCGACTGTAAAGTAGATTTTTTTGTTATTTAACATTGGCGTATAATTACGCTGGCTGCCTACGCCCAAGCGCCGGGTTGAGCAAGCGCGAAACGCAAAGCGCCCCAACCCAGCCGCGAGATGCGCAGTCCAACGGAACGCTCATCGACGCCACCACATCTCGAATCAGAGTTGTAGAATCTGATGCTTGAGGTACCCAATGTGCGGAGCGCGACCCCTTCGCATGATTGTGCAGTGTATCCGTGCACTTGGTCAGGGGTGGCTTAGCATTATTTTGCCTTAACTGTGCCGTCGTCTCGTCTTCAGCTCGGCTCCGGTAACTTCATCTTATGACATCGAATTTAGCAGCTCCGGACCTGTTAAGGGGTTTCGGCGGGAAGCTCGAATTTGGACAGCGCCCCGCTCTCTTGGTGATCGACTTTGTCAAGGCCTATCTCATTGAGTCTTCGCCTCTCTACGCTAATGTAGAGCCTGTCCGCGCAGCGTGCGAACAACTTCTCCGAATGTGTCGGACAGCTCAGATACCGATTCTCCATACGAATGTTGCGTTTCACCCAGGAGGCCGCGATGGCGGCGTGTTCTTTCGCAAGGTTCCGGCGTTGCGCTGTTTTGAACGCGGCGCATCGCCCGAATTAGCCGAGTTCGCGACTGGACTCGAGCCCTTACCTGATGAGCCGGTATTCACGAAGCAATACGCGAGTGCCTTCTTTGGAACGTCCGTCGCGTCTACCCTCACGGCTCTAACAGTTGATACGTTGTTAATCGCCGGACTATCAACGAGCGGGTGCGTCCGCGCGACCGCTGTGGACTCTTGTCAACACGGGTTCATTCCCGTTGTAGTGCGGGACGCGGTTGGCGACCGCGCTCCCGGTCCGCACGAAGCGAACTTATTCGACCTACAGACTAAGTACGCCGAGGTCGTCCCGTTAAAACGCGTACAGGAGTATCTCGCAACGCGTATTTAGCTAGGCCACCGACATCCGGACGAACACTGGAATTTCCTGCGTCCCATATTCGCACTATGGTTGTTGCCAACGTCGCTCGAAGTCCCAGACGTCCTCGAAGCCGATGAGCCGGCAGAACTCGCGGAAATCGTGTAGCGGAACATCGCTATGAACGCTCGTGCCTGTCTGCTGAAGTCGCTCAAGTGCGAGTCTGACCGCTGCCGCGGCGGCGAGCCCAGCGGTAGCGGGATAGATTGCGCACCGGTATCCCAGCTGTGCCAACTCTCGAACCGAAAGGATTGGCGTATTTCCCCCATCTGCCATATTCGCCATCATCGGCCTTCGGACACGCCGGCAAGCCGTTCGCATTTGGTCGCGCGAGCTTACAGCTTCAAGGAATATGATGTCCGCTCCCGCCTCTGCGTACGCTTCACAGCGACGCAAGGCGCTTTCAAACCCCTCGCTTTGCGCTGCATCCGTTCGAGCGACTATAAGCGTGTTAACGTTGCGTCGCGCCTCCAGCGCAACCCTGATTTTCGCCACCATCTCGCCCGCTGGGATCACACGCTTATACGGCGTATGACCACATTTCTTCGGGAACTCTTGATCCTCAATCTGAATCGCACTAACTCCCGCCGCCTCGTAACCTCGAACGGTGTGCCGTACGTTGAGCAGACCCCCGAAACCCGTATCGGCGTCGGCGATTACTGCAGCGTTGCCCATGGTTTGAACGAGCGTACCTACCCGATCCAACATCTGCGTATAGGTGACAAGCCCAGCATCGGGCAGGCCAAACGCGGAAGCGGCCATCCAATATCCCGATGCGTAGACAACCTCAAAACCCAGCTGCTTTGCAATTACGGCAGAAATCATGTCTTGAATACCAGGGGCGAAGAAGAACTCATCTCGGTCGAGCTTTTGGCGCAGAAGAGGAATCGGCATGGTAATTAGCCTCCGCGTGGACCGGTGTCCAAACTGATCCTTAGGGTCATACTCAGTTAAGTGCTCCTTCTATCTCAACTCGCATCGAACAACCACGGCTGGACTGTCAGGTGCCGCGCCTCGAAGGCTTCGATTTCCGACAGGTGTCGTCGCAGTATCAGCGTCGTAGCATCCAAACCCTTCATCAACCCCGTACGTAGCTCTGGATCCATTTCGAACCTGGCTGCAACGCCGGAGCAAATCAGCTGCGCGCCGAGATCGACCATCAATTCTTCGCCAAGTTCGGCGTGGCGGGCGAGATCGAGAACTACGTGTTTGTCCAGGACAACCGGCAAGACGCCGTTGCTGACGCAGTTCGCCATGAATATATCCGCGAAGGACGGCGCGATTATGCATCGTATGCCAAAGTCCGCGAGCGCCCATACCGCCTGTTCGCGGCTCGACCCGCAACCGAAGTTACTGCCAACAACCATTATTTTAGACTCACGCCATCCGGCACGGTTCAGCACAAAATCAGCACGTTCTGCGCCCTGTGAATCGAAACGTCGGTCATGGAACAAGTATCGTCCCAGTCCCTTCTTTTCAAGCAAAAGAAGAAACCTCGCCGGGAAGACAACGTCCGTGTCGACGTTGTCTTCCAGCAGCGGCGCGGCTACTGAACGCAAATGTCTAAAAGGTTCCATGCGTTTAGACTGTATCGATTCGGCGCACGTCTGCTATATGACCAGCAATTGCCGCAGCCGCCGCCATTGCGGGACTCATGAGATGAGTGCGTCCACCCTGTCCTTGACGACCCTCGAAATTGCGATTGGAGGTCGAGGCACAGCGCTGTCCCGGCTTCAACCTATCTTCGTTCATTGCCACACACATCGAACACCCCGACTCCCGCCACTCAAAACCGGCTCCTTTGAATATTCGATGAAGTCCCTCCGACTCCGCCTGGCGTCTTACCTCTGTCGAGCCTGGCACCACCATGGCGGAAACGCTGTCACAGACTCGGCGGCCCATCAATATTGCAGCCGCGGCACGGAGGTCTTCAATTCTGGCGTTCGTGCACGAGCCAATAAAGACGCGATCTATTGTAATGCCCTCGATCGAGGTACCGGGCTTGAGGTCCATGTACTCGAGCGCCCGAGTGATTCGCGCGCGCCGCTCGTTATCCGTAATGCTGGCGGGGTCCGGTACCCTGCCAGAAACGGGCGCAGCATCCTCTGGATTCGTACCCCAGGTAACAACTGGCCCAACGCGTTCGGCATCAAGAATCTCAGTTCGATCGAAAATCGCATCAGGCTCCGAATGCAACGTGCGCCAAAAGTCTATCGCAGCCTCCCATGCCTTTCCGCGCGGTACCAATGGGCGACCTTCAAGGTAAGACAACGTTGCGTCATCTGGCGACACCAACGCGACTCTGGCGCCGGTTTCAATTGCCATGTTGCAAAGGGTCATCCGCTGTTCGACCGACAGCCCCGCGACAGCTTCGCCCATATACTCGATGGCATACCCGGCGGCGCCCGCGGATCCAATCGAAGATGTGAGCGTGAGCGCCAGATCCTTTGCGGTGACGTGGCGCTGGAGACGGCCGGTGATAAGCACGCAAAACGTCTTCGCGCGCCGCTGGCGCAGACACTGTGTCGCCAAGACCGTTGCACACTCGCTCGTTCCGATTCCGAACCCCATGGCTCCGAGAGCCCCGTGAGTAGATGTGTGACTGTCACCGCAGACAAGCGTTATTCCCGGCAACGTAAAGCCAAGCTCTGGGCCAACTACGTGAACGATGCCTTGATGCCTGCTCGTGAGCGGCAAGTACGGGATACCAAAAAACCGGCTGTTATCTACCAGTCTGTCTACTTGCGCCCGACTGAGAGCATTGGCGATTGGCATGTCCCGCCGTTGTGTCGGAACCGCATGGTCGGCAACCGCCAAGCAACTGCCCGGCCGACGGACCGAGTAGCCGCTATCACGGAGACACTCAAATGCCTGCGGGCTACTAACCTCGTGAATCAAATGGCGGTCGATATACAGCAACGCCGTTCCATTGGGATCGCCGCTCACCACATGGCTTTCCCAGATTTTGTCGTAGAGTGTTCTCACAACTCAGCTCCACGTCGCACTTTACTCAACCAAGTACCTTAGCATATCTCCCCAGATGAGGATCACCGCAGATGGCCATCCGACACCTGAAGACCGGACTTGTTACAGATCAGTCCATCGCGGCCCAGGACCGTGTCCGTGCTGCTGTCGAGCAGATCATTTCTGACGTTCGAAAACGTGGCGACGCGGCCGTGCGTGAATGGTCCGGTCGGTTCGACAGTTGGTCACCGGAGTCTTATCGCTTGTCACGAGACGAAATTGAAAGGCATGTTGCGGAACTTCCAGCGCTGGTCATCGAAGACATTCGCTTTGCTCAGCATCAGATCCGCCAATTCGCCGAAATTCAACGGGCTGCGCTGCGGGACGTGGAGGTAGAAACACTCCCCGGCGTGACCCTCGGTCACAAGAACATTCCAATAACAAGTGTTGGGTGCTATGTACCCGGAGGAAACTATCCCCTCGTGGCATCAGCGCACATGAGTGTGGTGACAGCGAAGGTCGCCGGAGTTAGGCGTATCGTCTCGACCGCTCCCGCACACAGTGGGCGGCCGCACTCTGCGATAATTGCAGCTATGCACTTAGCCGGTGCCGATGAGATTTACACCATTGGAGGCGTTCAGGCAATTGCAGCTTTGTCCCTCGGCACAGAGACCATCACGGCAGTCGATATGATCGTCGGTCCAGGAAACGCCTATGTTGCGGAGGCCAAGCGCCAGCTATTCGGTGAAGTCGGTATAGATCTGCTAGCTGGACCTACGGAAACGCTAATCATTGCCGACGACTCTTGCGATGTTGAGATGGCTGCAACGGACCTTCTCGGACAGGCTGAACATGGTCCGACGTCACCTGCGGTTCTCCTCACAACATCTCCAGTTCTCGCACACGAAATTGAAGCCGAAGTCCAGCGTCAACTGGAATCGCTCCCTACCGCGCCGATTGCATCGCAAGCCTGGCGCACGCATGGCGCGATCACACTGTGTGACACCGAAGATGAAATGTTATTGGAGGCGAACCGTATTGCTTCCGAGCATGTTCAAGTCATCACTCGCAACCCACAATACTTCCTTGATCGCCTCACAAATTACGGTGCGCTATTTCTCGGACCACGCACAAATGTAGCTTTCGGAGACAAGGTCATCGGTACGAATCACACATTGCCAACCCGCCGCGCGGCTCGGTACACCGGCGGACTATGGGTCGGCAAGTTCCTCAAGACCTGCACGTATCAGCGCATCGATACGGACGCGGCAGCCGATTTAATTGGTCAATACTGCTCCCGCCTATGTGCCTTAGAGAATTTCGCAGGTCACCAGGCGCAAGCAGACTTGCGGGTGCGACGCTACGGGCGTGCTTCGAAATGAAGCGGGTTGTATACCCAAAGTTCGGGGTGCCCGACAAGATACTGGAGATCCGAGAAGAGCCCTCCCTTGTCCCTCAGGCAGGCGAAGTCGTAATACGCCTCGAAGCTGCACCAATTCATTTGGCAGATCTGCACCACATCGCAGGATTGCCCTATTTCGATCAGTATGAGCCGCCTGGCACGCCCGGTTACGAAGGCGTAGGACGAATACTCGCTGTTGGCCCAAAAGTCAGCGGTGCACACCCCGGCGACAGAGTCTTTCTGCCTATCCGTTTCGGGGCGTGGTGCGAGGAGTGTGTCGCCAGCGCTGATAACCTATGGACGGCCCCTGATCACATCCCTGCGGAACAGTTGGCGCTTGTGCCCATAAATATGACGACCGCATACCTCCTGTTGACAACGGTTGCAACCCTTAAGAGCGGTGACTGGATCATTCAGAATGCCGGAAATTCGAACGTCGCATCCTACGTCATACGATTTGCACGCAGACTGGGTTTACATACCATCAATATCGTCCGCAGGTCGTCGCTACTGGTCCGACTTGAAGCTCTAGGAGGCGACTTGAATGTAGTTCATACCGAGAATCTGGCTGAATGCTTACGAGAATTGGGTATTGGCCCCGTACGCTTGGCCCTCGATGCTATTGGCGGAGATTGGTGCGCTCGATTAGCTCAGTGCTTGGCGCAAGACGGCGGCATAGTCGCTACATACGGACTAGCCAGTGGAAAACCATGCCAGCTACCCGGTGAGCTCTTGATCTTTCGCTCCGTCCTCGTCCGGGGATTTTATATGACTCGCGCCTTGCATGACCTTGGGCCTGATGGTGCAGAAGAAACGCGGAATGCACTTAATCGCTTCCTTGGAGATGAGCCCCCAAGCGCAACAATTGCCGCTGTGTACCCCATTTCGGAAGTACGCACCGCCGTCGCGCATGCTGCGCGCACCGGCTCCGCTCGTGAAGGCAAGATCATTCTCACGCTGTGACGCTCGTCAGGAGATATAATTTGTGGTTGACGAGGCATGCCGCGCCATCGAGATTGCGATCAAGGATCTATTTCGGCGTTTCGTGGAACATGACGTCGCCGGAATTGAGGCTGTTCTGCATCCCCACTGTACGATCTGGGACGTGTTCGTTCCAGACCTTATCTGTGGTCGCGATGCACGACTTAGCTATCACGACGCGGACCAGCGTCAATCCAGAGCGCGCGGTCCGTTAACGCTTGAGATCAGAAACATGCTCATCGACCAGTGGGATGACACGGGAATCGCCCGCTATTACGTGCATTTTAGCTACCGAGCGCCGAATGCAATAACCGGCGTTGTCCGCGTGACATCCGTCATGCGACGGCACAATGGCGCCTGGCTAGTTATCCATCACCACGAAGGGATGACGCCTTCCGGCTTACCTTCGACGCTTTAGGTGCTGCGCTCACCGACGGACACGAGCCTGCTTCCCTTTAGCCCCCGCCAAGGTGCCAGACGCCCGTCGTTGAGCGACCTCTCCAATTATTTTGTCACGCAAGCGCTCCGCCATCGCGCTAAGCGGATGATCCGAGCGATACATGAGGCACGCGTGTCGGTCGATTGTTGGTAGTGGAGCCTGAAGCACAACGAAAGGGGAACCCTGTTGACCAGTGCGCGGCCAAATTAGATCGGGAGTCACCATTAGAATGTAGTCTTCCGTCGCCAATAGCTCCAAGCCCACAGTTGCAGTGTCAGAGTACAAAATGTGCTCTGGCGGCCGCAGGCCGTGCTTCGTATACGTATTCACCACGGCTTCGTAACTGTCCCGCCGCGCGTATGGCAACATCCAAGTATATTGCTGCATGTCCTCGAGAGATACGGAGCGTCGCGCCGCGAGCGGATGCTGGCGACGGGCAACGACTACGTCGCGCGCGAGGTACAAAAACGTTTGCTTGAGGTTGCGCCGACGTACGCGGCTACTATCCGGGGCTCCCGCAATGAGGTCTAACTCGCCGTGATCGAGCCTCTCCAGCAGGAGCTGGACGTACCCCTCAACAATAGCAACGCGCGCATCGGGAGCTTCACGTCGCAGTTCCGCTACCGCGTGCGCCGCGATCCCGCCTGCCATTCCCTCACCGATACCAAGACGGACCCAACCGCTCCGCGCATCCCGTACCGCATGAACTTCATCTATTGCGCGCTGCTCAGCAGCAATGATAAAGCGTGCATGAGGAAGCAGGGCTTGGCCGAGCTCCGTGGCCTTCGTGATCCCGCCTCGCTCTCGATCAAAGAGTATGAGCTTGAGCTCCTGTTCCAATTTTGCAATCGACGTTGAAAGTGCCTGAGGCGTAATGCCTAAGCGACGGGCGGCCGCTGCGAAGCTGCCGTCGTCGATTACTGCAACAAACCTCACGAGGCTATTTAAGTCCATAATGGCTATTCAATTGTAAGTTGATTTCCAGTCCACAAACAACGGGTATGTCTGCGCCACGCCGAGAAACTGACGGTGGAAGCCCACGTTCCCGGGACTTTCGCATCTTCGACCGGCGGCGGCTCCGACCGCATCCATCGATCTTTCCGAACCGTTGGTGGCATTCCGTTGCATTGCCACCCTCGCCAAGTCCTCCCAATTGGCCCTATCCACCAATCGCCGAGACCTGCCCTCGAGTACTTAGCGTTAATCGCCGACCTCCCGCGAACAACCTCACGATTGCTCCCAATACAACAGGCGATAGCCTTCTGACCCTTTGACCGTTGTCAACCCAACCACGAGCGTCTTCTCGAACGGGTGGCAATCTTAGGCCGCCATTTAGAGGCACTGTCTCACGGTTGGTCTGGAAGTCCGGTCAAACATTTCATTTATTCATTTGATTCGAGAGTGGGCTGCCCAGGCACTGCAATTTACGCGATTGAGCACCCGAGTCCGTACAAGAGCGCAACGTGCAGCCGAGTACACGTGTCTTCAACGGTGTGCTATAAATCGAACAACCCACCGAAGCGGAGTGCATGATGCGTGGTAGTAATGCCGGCTCCTATTGCTTCCCATCATTGGTTCTGGCGTTAACCCTGAGCGCGCCCTCCTTTGTCCAAGCACAAGGTGCCGTCAACGGTCTGACGCATGCGCGCGCTATGGTTGAGAGTCACCGAACAGTACCGTCGTTCGCGGGTCTCAAACCGTTTGACGCGCGCACATGCGCTGGCGGGAAACGGATGCTTTCGATACCCAACACAAGCGCAAATCCTTTCTTGAAGGGCATCATCGAGAGGGAAATTGCGGTCGGACATGGAGTTGGCCTTCTCGTGCGCGAGTGGCAGAACGAGGGTCACCCGACTGAGTGGATTCAAGGCATGGACTACGCACGCAACAATGGTTTTAACATTGTCGATCTCATCTCGGGTATTGATCCTCGAACCCTTGAGCCTCAGATTCGCGCCGCAGCCGCCGCGGGCGTCAAAACGATGGTTAGCCACTTCTACGACCCCTCCCAAGCAGTGGACCCTGTGATCGCCTATTCGCTCCCCGTGAAGTTCAATCTCGTCGGTCGACTTCTAGCGGACTGGGTGACCATACGTACTAGCGCCAAGGCGGTCGTCGTGCTCGTTGTAAGCAACGAGGTTCCTCCTACTGCGCCCCTTGTTGATGGGTTCAAAGACGAATTGCAGCACTATTGTAAGCAGTGTCGAATAGTCCAGGAGATCAACACCGGCTTCACCGAATGGTCCGTTAAGATCCGACCCTCAGTCCAGTCGGTGGTTATCGCTAACTCAGACGTCAACTTTGTAATCCCGATCTACGACAGCATGACGCAGTTCGTGGTCCCAGCACTGCAAGCCACAGGTACGCAATCCCGGGTCAAAGTAGCAAGCTTCAACGGTACCCCCTTCGTACTTGACTACGTACGCGAGGGAAAGGTGGACATGGACATCGGCGAAAGCTTGGACTGGATCGCTCGCGCTACCGTGGATGCGTATCTGCGTGAATTGTGCAACTTATCAGCCCCGAGAGATATCGGAGTGCCCTTCCTTATCTTTGACGCTAGCAACGTGAAGTCAGCAGGGATACCCGCTCGGTTCGATCAAGGTTACGGGACTGACTACATCCGAGGTTTTGAACGCGCCTGGATGCTCAAATAGCCGGGCTGAAGATCAAAGCCAATGAAGATTCCACCGGCCGCCGGTCAAAGTTACTCAACTCCGTGAATTTCCTCACGACCTCGAGCTAACTGGGACAGCGTGACAGCAACGATCAGCGCCGCGCCGTTGAAGACATTCGTGACCCATAGAGGAATTCCGATCATACTCAGTCCGTTAACGCCTATCGCCAGGAAGTAGACAGCAAAGACCGTCCCCCACGCATTAAAGTAGCCCGGGACTATGCTAGTAGCGCCCAGAAAAGCCGCCGCAAATGCGGGCAACAAGAAACTTGTTCCCGAAGAAGGATCCGCAGCTCCGAGCACGCCGGCATAAACCACGCCTGCCATCGCCGCGAGAGCGCTGGACGCGAGAAGCGCCCCCGACCGAGTGCGGGCCACATTAATGCCATTCAGTCGCGCTACCTCGCGGCCACGACCCACAAAAAGAAGACGCCGTCCGTTCGGTGTAAACTCAAGTACGTACCAGATCACAGCGGCAGCGAGTAGCGCGTAATAGAATGCGTATGCCACGCCGAACAATCGGTCCCCAATTACTGCATCCACGAAACGTGAGGAAATCCCACTGATGGTCGCCGACCCGCTGGCCCATTGAACAACGCCAGAGGAAAGGGACGCTGTAGCCAGTGTTGCCACGAGGGACGGAATGCGCAGATATACGATTAAGAACGCATTCACTATGCCAACGACTAGCCCCGTGGTGATCGCCAAGCACGTTGCCCATGGGATGGACATGCCGTGCCAAACATTCAGGATCGCGAGCGTCATCGACGAGAGCGACATCACCGACCCAGCCGAAAGATCGTAGTCACCGGCGGTCAATGGAATAATAAGGGCCAGTGCAAGCAACAACGCCGGCGATTGAGAGGCTAACAAGACTGCAAAGTTGGTCCACGTGAGGAAGGCATGCGGAAGAATAAATCCAAACGCCGCGACCATAGTCAAGCATACGCCGATCAATCCATAGCGCTCGATGAAAGGCGCAGCGTTCACTCCGGCACCTTGCCTCTTCGATGGGGCCGGGCATCGGAGTAACAAAGTTCCGAGATGTATGGACGGCTGAGCTCGCCTCCGCCGATCTCTGCAACCAGCGATCCGTGGCGAAAAATACATACGCGGTCGCAGACGTCCGCAAGCTGTTGATGATCGGAACTGGCAATCACAATGGTCGATCCGGCAGAAGCAGCAGACCGGATCGCCTCAGTCAGCTGTCGCCGTGCACCGACATCGACGCCTTGAGTCGGCTCTTCGAGTAGTAAGAGGCGCGGGGCCAGGTTGAGCCACCGGGCAAGGAGAATTTTTTGCGCATTCCCTCCGCTCAGGGCCCTAAGCTTCGTGGTCGGATCCGAACAGCGCACGTCGAAGCGCTCGACCAACGTCTGCGCCGCACGATACATTTCCCGGCGCCGAAGAAAGCCCACGCGAAAGAACCGCTCGATCCGCGGCATGAATAGATTATCCGGGATATCGAGAGAGCCAATACCACTAGCTCCCTGCCTATCCCCCGGCAGAAACCCGATGCCCAACCTAATTGCCCGCCGCGGTGTAAGACTGACGAGTTCAATACATCCACCACCCAGGATGAGTCGCCCTGCGCGGGCGCGTGAAGCACCAAAGAGATGGTACAACAGCTGTTCATAGCCCGAGCCGATTAGTCCAGTAACACCCAAGATCTCTCCATTTGAAATTGTCAGTTCCGTCCCGCACAGACGAGTGCCCTCCACATTCGCCACGACGGATCCGACCTGCGTGGTGCGCTTCCGTCGAGTGTCTGACAACACACGTTCTGGTAGCTCGCCTACTATGTGCCGAATGATTGTTTCGCGCGGGCAGTCCGCGGTAACGAGGCTAGCGACCACGTTTCCATCCCGCAGCACGGTGATCCGATCGGTAATCGCCCTCACCTCGTCGAGATCATGGGAAACGAAGATCACGCTGGCGGCGCGCGCCACGATGTCACGCATCATCGCAAACAGTTGTTCCACCCCGTCTCTCGGCAGAAACGCCGTCGGTTCATCGAGCACAAGCAGACCCGGTGATCCATATCTCATTTGCGCAAAGCGGACTAATTCGAAGGCACGCACGAGCGCTAACCGTGCCCGATCAACGAGTGAGAGCCGAGAGACTCGGTCTTCAAGAGCCAAGTCAACACTGAACCGAGCGAGGGCTTCCTCGGCTTGCTCACGTTCCCGGCTCCAGTTGATGAAATATGAACGTTTGGCTGTTAATTCAGCGACCCGCAAATTCTCGAGCACAGAAAGATGCGGAATAAGTCCCAGGTCTTGATGGACAAAGCTCATGCCTCGCTGTCTCAACTCCCGCCCCCCAATAGGTAGCTGGACACGATGACCGAAAACTGCCACTCTCCCCCCGGGATCGGGCGCGTAAACACCGGCGAGGACTCTAATCAGAGTCGATTTTCCAGAGCCATTTTGGCCGAGAATCGCGTGTATTTCACCGACGCTGACGGCGAAACTTACGTTCTCGAGTACTCGGTTGACGCCAAACGTCTTTGACAAGCGCTCAACTGAGAGTGCCGTACCTGAGCTCACCCATGCTTCTCATAGACTGACATCGCTGTCCGTCTACCAATTGCCCGCTGGCCTCAATCCTTCACGACTCAGCCACTAATCAGATCTGGGAACGTCACAGTAAAGGCCGCCCTTGCTCGCGACTGCCATTTGGTTGCACTGTCAGACAAACCCTTCGCGCGCTGCCGCTCAGATTCCTAAGTCCAGCTCTACAAGCTCGAACGAGGCAGCCATATAGCCTCCGACCGTCGCCTTAATGAATATATAGCTGTTCGGTAAACACCACAGATCTTCCGTTGGGTGTTGGCGCGGCACTGCACCGGTTGCTACTTCTATCAGAAACCGATAATGATCTGCCTCGAATGTCCCGGCGCCGACGGTCACAGTCTCGCGACCACAATATTCAAGCGAGAGCGGAAGGGACGCTAGCAGCGGCCCAGAGCACCCATCATGCTCGAGAGACGTCATCCAGACATCTGGTTGGTATTGGACTCGATCCTGCAACCTATGATCGAAGCGCGGTAAATGGAACGCATCGCTGCTCACCGGGTGCGATCCTAGCGAACGCGCTGGTCTCTCCAACCTTACTCGTTGCGAAACGCGGCCATTCGTCGCGCTCAAGGATTCGCACTCCGCTTCACACCCCCTAAACCGCATCCATCCCGCACCGAGAAACTTTCCGTTCGCATGAATCCGCGTGTAACAGTCGACCGGCCGAAATAGGCTATCGGTCGTATAGGTAACGTCACGAAGGACATCGCGTTCCGCGACGACTCCACGTTCTATTTCACACTGAGCCCTCAGGGTGCGCTCGCCATCTTGGTGCGTAGTTATTGAAAACCACTCCCGACCAAACTCACGTTGCTTGCCAGACGCATGGCTATGGTACGCAACTTTGCCGCGAATTGTCTTATGGTTCATTATACCAACCACGATTTCGTTTCGAGTTTTTGGTAAACGCACGAGACTTCTAGTCGCCTAGCCATCCGTCAAGCGGAAGACCGGACTAACGCCGTACTCGCCGCTAGCAGTCTTTGGTTCATTCATTAGATATCTTTATGAGATCGTAGCGTGACTTCATAGACCCGCCGACACGAACTCGCACAAACTGCAAGGGCTCGCGAACGAGCCATACCTCCTCTTCCGGGAACTCCACACCTGGAAACCGGTAGTGCTCCGCATCAAAACTACCGGCAGGAACGCTCACGTTTTCTTCGCCCAAGTATTCGATGTCCATATTGTGTGGTGTCAAAAATGGACCCGAACAGCCGTCGAGTTCAAGAGACGTCATCATCACTCCACGAGAGCGTTGCACGCGCGCCTGCTTGTTGTGGTCATATGCCATACAGTGCAACATGTCGCAGAGTAAAGGATGTGCGCCGACGGATGGTATGGGATTATCAAGCGGGATTATCTGAGTTGTGACTCCAGTCTTTACGCTCTTCGCGACCCCGTGCGCGCACTGACCGTCGAATCGAAACCACCCTGCACCAAGAAAGTGTCCACTTTCGTGCAGTCGCACAAAGCAATCCAAAGGCCGATACTGTCTATCAAGGGAATAGACTACGTCGCGAGTCACGCTGCGTTCAGCGACGAATCCTGCTTTGATTTCGCACTGTGCACGTACGGTGTGTTGTCCGTCTTCGTGGTGTGTTATCGAAAACCATTCCCAGCCGAACTCTTCATCGCTACCTCGCGCTTCGTAAATATATTGAATCTTCCCGCGGACGGTACGGTGCGTCATATGGGAGTACATCCCCTGTGTAGAGGACCCTTAAGAAATCGGTCGATCAGGCCGGCGAATTCGGCGGGCCGCTCGTCAGCGACAAAGATTCCAGCGTCGCCAAGTTCGTGAAATTCGATCATGGGTGACAACCCTACCGCCGCCTTTGTCGAGAGATAGAGCATCTCGCGACGGCCAGCTACGGCAAGTACTGGAACCGCAACCGCTCGCAGGAGCGCTTCGTGATTGGTGCGTCCTACGGCACGGTGGCCAAACGCTCGGTTAGGCCCAGAAAGAAGCATGTCCGCTACGTATCGGGGGACAAGCGTCTCGGCTTGATGCGGTGGTACATGCTCCGTGAAAAGCTTCCACCATGCGAGGATCTCGCTCCCGCCAGCGTCGTACCGAGGGGATGGCTCCTCGGCCAAGTGGCGCGCTTCCTCCGCACCGAGCAAGGCCAATCCATAAGCTACGATCCGGCGGACGCGGCGCGGGGCAAGTGCTGCCAGCGACAACGCAACAGAACTCCCCGTGTGGTGGCCAACGATGTCGAATTGGTCTACGCCGAGTGCTACTGTGGCCGCCTCGATGCTACGAGCGTAGTACTCCAAGCTGGGTTGCTGCGGTGGGGGGTCCGAAAGTCCGTACCCCGGCAAATCGAACGCAATAGCACGCCGACCAAGCGCTGCCAGCTCCGGTAGCAGCGCCGCCCACATCGCGGAACTCCCGGGAGCCTGGTGGAGCAGAATAACGACCGGGCCAATACCCACCTGACGAAAGTGAATCTGACCCTGAGCAAAGTCCGCATAACCGCGCTGCGCCACATTGACTCTCAACTGCGGTTCCCCTATTCACCCGTTATGAGATATATAAGGGCGCGGGCTACGTTCTGCGGCGCCCATTCCTCGAACGCTCCCCAATCCCCATATAGCGGTCGGAGTCTGGCGACCGCCAACTCCGACGTACGTTGAAACATGAGCTCGGTCATCGCGATGCCACTCGCCTGGGGGAATTCCGTCAAGATACTCGCCTCGTCAAATTCCTCCCGGACTTGGCGCGTCACCTCGACCAGATCGCTAAAGTAACGTCGATACTTGTGTGCCCAGACAATTGGCGATGGCGGTAGATGCCCGTCCATGATTGTATCGACCGGTAGCTCAGTAATCCTATCCAGTGAATAGATGAAGCCCGCCAGATCGGACAGCGGCAGATCCCGATACGGAACAAGACCGGAAGAGACGACATCGATGAGGGCAACCCAACGTTCCTTCCTATTAAGAATCGCCAGGTTGTTACGACCGTGGTTCGGGCCGAAATAGAGAAGCTCCCATCGCTCCCCGCCGAGTTCGACTTCCCGCGATCCATCTACAAGGACAGTCGGAAGGGGCACCGTGCGGTGCACACCTCGCTGTGTCAATGCTGCGGGTACGTCCTTGTACGCCACGATCTTCGCCGCCGGAGCCAGTATCTCTGCACCCGTGATGTGGTCTAGATGGTCGTGACTATAGACAATGTACCTTATCGGCTTATGTGTTAGCTGAGCGATCGCTTGTCGATATTCTGCCGCGGCCTCTCTATTAAGCGGGTCAAGCGCAATGACGCCTTCGTCGGTTATCGTAAATACCGTGTTGTAAAAGCCAATCGGCCACGAGAAATTATATGAGCGCGCACCAATCTGCGTCACAGTTGCCTTCGTAGCACTCATACGTTCCTCTCTCTATCTCCGCTCCTAAAATACCGCTACCGCGGCGGCACAAAGTATGGCCGCGTACATGACATAGACAAACGGATATGCACGGCGAATTGTCCTCGAAACCACCTGCTCGAGCTCCGGCTCGGGACCTTCCGCTATTAGCCTTTCCATCGCACTGCCGAATGGTCGAACCGAGACATCTATGCCTAGCGAAGCTGCAACAATTATAGCGAACAGCAACACCTTGACTGCCAGCCAGCGCTGCGGGAATGGCTCGTTGATTACGAGCGAGACAATTGCCGCAATAGTTAGAGCGACGACCAAAGTTACGCGAAAGACTCGGTCTGCCGTCCTCAACCAAGCTGCCCCGCTTCTCGCATGCGTTAGGTAGAGCAGACTAGCCAACCAAATCAACCCAATGACCCAAACCCCAAACAGCCATCCATGCCGAATCGGTGACAGCCCCATGTTTTCCGCAAGTGTGAGACCAACCGGTAGCATGAGAGTCATGCAGATTATCGGTAGCGTATCCAGCTTAAACATGATCCGACCAAACAAGGCGCGAGTCATCGGAGGGAGCTTGGGATCGGTAACGAAGTGACTGATATACAGCACAGCAACATCGGCACCTATCCAAAATCCAAAGAGCAACATGTGCATGTAAATCATGGCATTGAAGACTGACATGCATTGGCTCCGCAGCTGGACAGATTGAGTTATCGAAAGACAGTCAAACCGCGCGCGTCTAGCGACTACACGGCCGCGCGCGCTTAACCGTTCCCTCCCTTGCGGTCGAGCTCCAAGGCTCAGATCATGCCATACAGTATTTGGCTTTTCGCTATTCATCGCTACTTTTTTTTGCTTTAGGCTTCGTGCTACAGTTTTGCGGGCAGACGCGAGCTTCCAGGGGCCGACATGGCACAGCTAGGCATTTCAATGATCGCCTCCTCCTCGCGTGAGTGGATCGCGTTCTGCCGTGCGGCGGAAACACTCGGGTTGGCCGGAGCTTGGACCGCGGATTCCTTTGCTCGTGACGCCTTTGTCGACGCCGCGTTAGCTCTTACCCACACGACTGAGCTGAAGGTAGGTCTGGGGATCGCTCTGCCAACACGTTCACCGCTGCAGACTGCGCGGGCCGCAGCTTCATTGGGCGAGTTTGGCGGGCGCTTTAGGCTCGGGTTCGCCGTCGGTCACTCTGACACCGAGGGTTTGGCAAGCCTGCGGTTCTTCCAAATGGTGGGCGCGGGTGCTATGGAGAGTGCGCACGGAATCCCGTTCCACCCGCCGCTAGCACGCCTGCGCGATTACCTCGATTGCGTACTTGGTCTTCTATATGCTCCCGCCGATGAACCGGTAAACATAGAACGCACCCACTTTCGTGCACGGGGCAAGGGTTTCGGTTACTCGCCAACGACCCTGCCGCTCCTTCTCGGCGGCATGGGACCCAGGATGTGCGAACTTGCCGGGATGCGCGCGGACGGAATCATCTTGCATCACATGGCACCGCGCAAGCTAGTTGCCGAGCGCGCGGCCCTCGCCCGAGCTGCGTACGCACGTACTTCAGCGCCGTTAACCTCGTTCGTAACTGCGTTCGGCCTAATCGCCTCGATCGATCGCGATGAACGGCTGGCGCTTCGTCGTGCGCGTGCCGAGCTCGCTGGCGCTCTAATTCTTCCGGAATACCTGGAGCGTCTCAACGCCGTGGATCCCTCTGTGGCCGAACAGGTTCAAAGCTTGTTGAGGAACGAGCAGTATGCGGCCGCGGCGGAGGCATTGCCTGAGGAGATGGTCCGCGACATGGTCCTCGTGTCCACGCCGACGCGCTTCAGGAGAGATGTGGAAGATTTCAAGGAGGTTGAGCTGGTGCTAACTCTGCCCTGTGGGATCTTTGCACCCATGCTTGATTCGGCACTCGGCCTCGGCACTCCGGATTGGCGTGCCGCGCGCGCAAATCTTATTGAGGCCATATTCGGGTCGGCGCTCCAACATGACTAAACATCTTCATGGATTCACTAGGCCCTTTTCACCTGACGGCAGGGCATCAGTGTTGCCAGTCGGCATGCCGTACGATTTTTCGATGGTCGCCATCATGGTTCATTTCACAGCGAACCCGACATCGCTGGAGCAACTACTGATGCCTCCCCTCCAGCCCTTGCAAACCCGTAAGGGCGAAGCATTTTGGCTGCTCATCGACCACTTGATGGCGCCCGCTAACGCGTCTACCTCGGACTGGCATCCCGAGCGGTTGCGCATGCTCGAGTCAGTCGTCGGTATCCCGTGCTCCTTCAAGGGAAACGCCGGTGTCTTCTATTGTTACAGCTGGACCGATCGCGAGTGGAGTCTGATCATGGAATGGCTTACTGGCATGTGCGGGAGACTAGCGCGACTCTCCCTGACCCAAATGCAACCCGAACATCCCGTCCATAATGGACCGCGCCCAGGGAGCCATTACGTCGGGACTGTGGAGCGGCTAGCTGCCCGTGTGGCAACCGGGAACGTCGTTCTCCAGAGAAAGGCCGAGGCAAGCGAACTTCCATTCCACGAGTTGATGGATATCTATGGCCTGCGTCACATTCCTAATGTCGATATTGATGCAGCCGGCAGACCACTCGCCTTCGACCTTGTCTCCGAGCAATTGCAGAACCAACAGCTATACGAAGCGTGGGTGGGTACCGGGTCGCTCGTATTCGGCGACGCGGAGAACGAGTGGCTATTGCCCATCCAGCCAACGGGTGTCTGTGCAGGATATTATCTGCGTTTCTCCTACCGATCACTGGGCATGCGCGTCGAACATGATTACCTAAAGTACCCGGTCGTCGGGGTCAACGCCTAAGAGCAACAGATGACAGCAAGCGCTGCCCGCATCACAATCATTGGCGTGAAGAGCGCGACCGCCTCACTCGCGTTCTATCAGGACGTGATTGGATTACGCTCGGAATTTGATGTCCTGTGGGAAGGTAGTTCGTTCGAGAATTATTGGCACTTATCACGAGGCGCTACCGCTCGCGCTGTGATGCTCTCATCCAACGGTCGTCCGTGCGGCCGCGTTCTGCTTTTGGAATTCGAGGGGGCGGGACAACAGAACATGGTCCACCCAGACGGCGAACGTTGGTTCACTGGCTACAACAATGTAAATTTCTATACTCTGGATATTCGCGCAGCTACGCGTCAACTCATAAAGCGTGGTTACCGGTTCTGGAGTGATCCACTTTTTTACGAAATCGGCGCACACGAGGGAGCCCCGACTGAGGTCATATTCGACGGACCGGATGGAGTGTTCGTAAACCTCGTGGAGCCTCAGGGCGACCCTAAAACTAATGTCGGCCATATTCGAGAGCTGCTAAATCAACGAGGCTGCACGCCTACGGGCTACAGCGAGGTCGTTACCTCCTCTCTCTCGGTTCAGTCAACCGAGAGAGCGCTTGCTTTCTTCGTCGATGCCCTCGGTCTAAAGGTTTGGATGGATTTTCAGGTCTCTGGAAAGGAACGTAACGGCTTTCTGAGCCTCCCACCCGACTGCCTTTCGCGGAACGTCTTTGTTGTCGGCGACGACTTGTTTGGGAAGATTGCCCTTTTTGAGCCGCTGAATTTCTCTATACCTGACCGTGGTAGTAAGGCTGTTGCACCGAATATCGGCTATCTTGCGATGAGCTTTGAAGTTTCTGATTTGGATGCCGTCGTGCGTGGTTGCCAGGCTGCCGATGTAGAGGTGTACACACCACCGGTTGAGCTCACAGTTCCAGGTCTCGGAGTGCGACGCGCCATGCTTGTACGTGCACCGAGCTGTCATTCGCTTGTCGAGGTCGTCCAACGCCCCGCCTAAGCTGAATAGGTTCCTAAGAACGCGCGTCCGTTAGCAGGCCAACTGAGCGTCCTAGACCTACGGCATGAATGATGTAGCACACGGTGATCTGCTTCGCGACTTGCGGCGCATTGTCGGCGATCAATACGTGTTGGCTGATCAAGCCAATCGAGAATTCTTTTCCCAGGACGTCTATAGCCATGGGGAACTGCCATTAGCCATCATACAGCCGGGAACTCAAGCGGAACTGATGGAGGCACTAAGAGCGATCCATCCGTGGCAAATAGGCGTAGCGATTCGCGGCGGTGGTATGTCGTACACAGGCGGGTACGTGCCGCAAAAGGCAGACGAAATCTCCGTTGACCTTCGACGGCTAAACCGCATCATTTGTGTAAACACACAAGACATGTACGTCACCGTTGAATGTGGAGTGACCTGGAAGCAACTGGATGATGCGCTAAAGGTCGTCGACCGACGCACCCCGTATTGGGGCCCATTGTCTGGCTTAGTGTCAACCGTTGGCGGCGCACTATCACAGGGGAGCGTCTTCCTCGGATCCGCACAATATGGCCCTGTCGCCGAGAGCTGCATCGGCCTTGAGGTCATGCTGTTGGACGGGACGGTGCTACCGCTCGGAAGCCATGCAACGTCCAGAGGCCCGCCCTTCATGCGGAACTACGGACCGGATTTGATGGGCATGTTTCTATCCGACTGCGGCGCCTTCGGAATCAAGACCTGTGCAACTCTCCGAACGATTCCCCGGGCAAGGGAAAACGCTCACCTTTCATTTGCATTCTCGAATGAGAAAGAATTGCTCGACGCCATGGGACGTATTGGGCGCCTGGGTGTCGCGTCAGAATGCTTCGCATTAAACAGTTCGCTTCATGACCTCATTACAAAGGCGAACGGACTCTCATCGGATATCAAGTTCGCTATTCAGTTGCTTAAAGCGGGAGGAGTCGTTAGTGGTCTCCGTCTCGCTATTGGCCTTGCGATCGCCGGACGCAAATCCCTGAGACGCGTACCGTTCTCCCTTCATGTATCTGTCGACGGACAAACCGGGAGCGAGATTCGTCTGAAGACCTTTCAAGTCAAATCGGCTGTTGGCGGTCATGGACGGCGCATGGAGCCCAGTATCCCTCGAATCATCCGCATGCAACCCTTTACCGAACCGACGGGAATGCTCGGACCCAATGGCGAACGTTGGACGAACGTTCACGGAATCGTCCCGCATTCGGGCGCCCGTGAGATGCTCGTAGCATGTGACGACGTGTTCAAACAGCACGATGCGGATATGAGGCGGCTCAAAATCGTATCCGGATATCTGATGTGCGCCGTCGGACTTGGTAGCATCCTTGTAGAGCCGGTTCTTTTTTGGCCAGATGCCAGAGAGTTGTTTCACGATCGTGTACTTCCAGCCACCTACCGGGCCGGTCTACAAATGTTCCCGGCGAATCCAGATGCGAGGCAAGAAGTTGCAAAGATTCGTGCTGAGCTTGCTCACGCGTTCTTGACTCACGGCGCGGCGCACTTTCAGATTGGAAAATTTTACGACTATCAAGGCGCCCTTCGCCCTACGTCGCGTGAACTATTGCGTTCCATCAAGCGTCTAGTCGACCCCGAGACTCGTATAAATCCCGGGAATCTTGGTTTTGATTGAGGTCTACTCGCAACCCATTGGGTGCAGGAGTCAACATGAAACCTGAGAACAGTAAATCGCAAGGGCTGGTGTTTGACAGCCCACTCGCGTACATACTCGACACGCGCGAAATGCCGTGGGAAGACTACGACCCGCAGAGACCGGGGACTCGCAAGCGCAAGGTATTAGCGCGCAACGAGGCGGGTGAAGCTACTGTGATTCTGTATTGGATTCCCGCAGGCCCGCTCATGGAGCAGTTGCCATTCCGGACCTATCACAAGACCGTGCAAGAATATTACTTTGTGCTCTCGGGAGAACTTCCCCATTGGGAGTATGCCAGTCCCGATGACGGGGAGGCCGAGGGCAAAATGGTTGTCTTTAAACCTGGCTACTTTCTGGAACGCAAGCCCGGCTCGATCCACGGAGTACAGGCAGGCCCGGTACCAGAGATTGGATGTCTGTTGCTTCACTGGCGCAACGGAATCGGCAACGAGCCCGATGATCCAAACTTCGATACTGAAAGCGCTGTAGTGCCGTTTCCGCCAGCGGACCGCTCGGCTCGGCCTTGATTCCTGACTGGGTACCATAACAATGAGCGACAAGCGCTGGGCCATAATCACGGGAGCTTCAAGAGGTATCGGTGCCGCAATCGCCGAGCGATTGGCAAAAGAGGGCTACGCGCTGGCGCTAGTCGTTCGCACGGAGAGCTCCGCCGAGGCGACGTTAGCCCGACTATCGGCACTTCGAGCAACAACCGAGATCTATACGGCTGACCTTGCAGATCTCGAGTCAGTGCAAACGCTCACGACGCGCCTACTAGCAGCGCATCGCATTGTACACGCACTCATTAACAACGCTGGGACCGTGCACGTAGCGCCACCGGAGGAGCAGAACTTTGCCTGGGAAGATGTGATGAACGTTAATTTGCGTGCTCCCTTTGAATTGATCCGATCCTTGGCGCCAGCACTTTCGGCTGCGGGGGGCCACGGCACTGTGGTCAATGTGGGCTCCGGGGGCGGTGCGCGCGTGTCTACTGGCATTGTATCGTATTGCGCATCTAAGGCGGCATTACATCATCTTACGAGGGTGCTCGCTGTCGAGTACGGGCCTCGCGGCGTGCGTGTTAACGCCGTTGCCCCCGGGCCGGTGGCCACGGACATGTTCGAACAGAACCACCCACCGGAGCGCAAACAGGCGTTCGCGGCTGCGTGCCCCTTAGGGCGCGTCGCGCGCCCGGCGGAAGTTGCGTCGGTTGTCGCGTTTCTGTGTTCAGACGATAGCAGCTTTGTCTCTGGCGTAGTTGTACCAGTCGACGGCGCTGTATCGGTTCGGATGGCACTACCGGACGTCATGTGAAGCGACAATTTATGCGTGTGGGGGACCGAGAGGTCCACTTCCGAGTCGCCGGGGAGGGACCCACCATCGTCCTATGTCATTCGATCCCAGGGTCGTCGGCGCAACTTGCGACTCTAATGGACGCCTTAGCCCACGATGCATGCGTGATTGCGGTCGACGCCCCCGGCTTCGGTTCTTCGTCACCGCTGGAAACCGCCTGTCCGGAAATTGCCAGCTACGCTGCCGCGCTGGCAGAAACGCTCGAGACTCTGGGAATCAATTCAGCGCTCATTTATGGACAGCAATTTGGCGCTTCAGTTGCTTTGCAACTTGCGCTGGATCACCCCGAGTGTGTTACCGCGCTCATTCTCGTGTCGTCACCGCGGCCAATGCTCGAAGACTTAGCAGCAGCCCTGCCTTCCCCCCACCTTGATGGAAGCCACCTCCTGGCCGCATGGACTTATACAAGAGATAGTCACCTGTTTCTGGTTGAAGGTTCGCGAAATCCGAGCGATTTGCCGACGGCCGAACAATTACATGCTGAGGTGATGGACCTACTTCGTGCAGGGCCTGCGCAGCTTACCGCACTGCGTGCCCATTTGAATTTTGACGCACCCAGGGCCCGTTCCCTCGTTGCTACGCCTATTCACGATGTCCCACAAAACGCGGCGCCCGATTGCCTCCGCACTCTTGCCAGCAACCTTGTCGTGCTCCGATCGCCAGAGAGACCCGTGAGCAAAAACCTCTCGGTGGGCACACTCACGCATGACTATGTAGATACCGAATTTGGACAGGTGCTCATCCGTCGAATTGAACATTCCGGTGACGGGACTCTGCCACTTGTCATGCTTCACGCCTCACCCGGATCAGGAGCGCAGCTTGTAGACTTGATGCACAACTTTGCGCGCTCCCGCACCGTAATCGCGCTTGATACCCTTGGTCATGGTGAATCCGACCCTGCACCTTGGCCAGCGCCTCACATAGAGGATTACGCGCTGCCTGTCGTCGAGGTGATAGGGAAGCTGCTTGAAGATAGGGCAGTCGAGCTGTACGGAACGCATACCGGAGCTTTTGTCGCAGTAGAGACTGCCATTTTGCTCAAAGAGCAAGTCGCTCGAATTGTGCTTGACGGAGTTGGGATCTGGAACGAGGTTGAGCGCAACGACCTCATAGCAAATTACGCTCCAGACTTTGTGCCGCGGCATGACGGTACTCACCTTGTCCAGTTATGGGCACAGATGCGGGACATGACCCTGTTCTGGCCGTGGTATAACCGCACTGCCTCTGGCGTAATCTCCGTACCACCCATAACAGCCCTCGCGCTGCACGAATGGGCGCTCGAAGCGTTCAAGAGCGGTGTCAACTATCCACGAGCCTATCAGGCCGCCTTCCGTTACCTGGCGCGAGACCGGTTGCCGCTCCTGTCACGACCCGTTCTCCTGTGCGACGACCCGCAAGACGTCCTAGCAAGTTCGGTTGCTACAGCTTTGCGACTCCTTCCCGCGGGACGAATAGCGAAAGTCAGTGCCGATAGTCGGACTCGATCCAGCCGCATCGCTGAATTCCTTGATTACGGGCGCTAGAGATCGTCCTACGGACGCTCCTAGACGCTAGAGTTACCTCGCTTTTTCTCTCTACTTCCGACTGATCTCCACGCGATAGGAGTCCGAAAGATCGGAGCAGGAGAACTCCTTCTCCAACGGAGCCCCCTCTCGCTCGCAAGGTCGTCAAGGCGTCGATCGAGCTGCGTATCCCGCGATGATTCCAAGCGTAAACCAAAATAATATTGGTCCGTCGTTGGTCAAAGCCAAATTTTTATGTACACAACCCGATTGAGTATGTCATTATCACGGCGCACGCGACCAAACTAGCGCGACGTGGTTTGCGCGCAACAGGGGAAAGTAACTGGTCTAATCGCGGCTCCGCGACAGGGCCTCACGCGGGGCCAGCTTGATATGTGTCGTCTGATGCAGCAGCGCTTGGTTGACCCTCTATCTGCACCAACCTCTGTATTTCTACCAAATTGTTCGTATTTCGACAGACCGTTAGTAAATCAATATTTGACATCAAAAAACTAGCGTGTAGACAAACTTAGGGGAGCCTCCGCCATGATGAGATTGAGCACGCTTCACTCCGGTACGCGGACTCTTGGTCATTTGGTAATTGTCTATTGCCTGATAACCAGCGCGTCCGCTATCGCGGATGAGGCTGACACACCCAGCGGTACGACGACCCCCACTGCGCAGTCCACGGGATCGGAAGGGTTGCAAGAGATCACCGTAACGGCGCGCCGGCGCGAGGAGAACCTACAGGTCGTACCCGTTGCGGTTACCGCTTACGACCAAGCGGCGCTCGAAGCTCTGCAGATCAGAAAACTTGATGACTTGAGCACTGTCGTTCCGAATCTAAACATCTTTCAGACGCAAGGCAGTCAGAATGGCGCATCGGTCTCAATCCGTGGAATAGGAAACGACGCATCAACAATTGAGGACGAGCCCTCAGTGGGACTATATGTCAACGGAGTTTACATTGGCCAAAACATAGGCTCGTTGATGAATATGATCGACATCTCGCATGTTGAGGTATTGCGCGGCCCACAAGGCACCTTGTATGGACGCAATACCATGGGCGGGGCCATCAAAGTCGAGACGGCAAGGCCTTCCACAGATGACACTAGTGTAAGCACCGAAATCGCCGTGGGCAGTTACAATCGCGTCGACGCAAAAGCGTTCGCAAATGTCCCGATTACCGACAATATCGCCGCAAACGTGAGCGTCGCTTCCCTTAACAACAGCGGGTGGTACAAAGACGCCATAACAAACGACACACTGAACCGCAGAGAAACCGCCACCGTGCGCGGAGCGCTACTCGTGCGTTTTTCTGATTCGCTGGATCTCTTCTTTACCAGCGATTTCACTCGCGACCGCTCAGGTTTGTTCGTTGGCACACCGATGACAACACTAGACCCGGCCACCACGGTTCCGATATACGGTCTGTACAAGGCGGCACCGTCACTGCCTGACCATAATCGCTTCAGTGGGTGGGGCACGTCCGCGGAGCTCGATTGGAACACAGGGATCGGTCAGTTCGTTTCAATTAGCGCATTCAGAGAACAGAGCTACGTACAGTCCTACGATCTCTCCGACACCCCAACCGGTCTAAAGCTTACGCGGCCCGGCTACAACCAGCATCAGGTATCCCAAGAATTCCAATACAACTCATCTTGGTCGGGACCGCTGAGCCTAACAGCTGGCCTATACTACTTCAGAGAGAACGCGTACGAGGAGCTCGATTTCATTGTACCGCTGGTACCTCCCCTGGTACTCCCGTATATCTCAACGCAGACCTCACATAGTGCCGCAGTCTACGGGGAACTTAATTGGGCTATAACTCACGCTTTGAAGCTGACGGTCGGAGCGCGCGAGACATGGGATAAGAAGTCTATTGAACGTGGAGGTATCTTCGAAGGTGTCAGCGCCTCTCAACCCTACAGCGACTTCACCCCCCGCGGACTCGTCAGCTACCAACTGACCAACGACTTCATGCTGTATGCTACTGCCTCCAAGGGCTACTCCGCAGGACGCTACCAGGGATTCCCCTCCAGTGCTGCAGCCGCTGCTGTTAGTACTCCTCCGGAAAAGGTCACTGCATACGAGGTCGGAGCCAAGACTGAATGGTTTGACCGGCGCCTCACCGCAAATCTGTCAATGTTCTACAACAAGTACACTGACCTTGGCGTTACGGTCGGCACAGGAACCAACCAACTCATCGAGGTCCTAAGTGCCGACTCTGTGGCTCAGGGCGCAGAACTCGAAATTTCCGCTCGACCGATCCCACAACTTACATTGAATGGGCAGGTATCGCGTCTAAACACCGAATATACTAATGTGCCGGACGTTCCGGGCGCCCCAATTCTCGGACAGCCCCTGAGATATTCCCCTCCGTGGTCCGCAGGCGGGAACGCCGAGTATCGGCTGCCCGTCACCGCGGCCAAGAACCTCGTTCTTGGTGCCGGGTTTGTTTGGTCCGATACGAACATTACGACCGGAGTTCCCTTCCAACCCTTCTTCGTCCAAACGCCTTACTGGCTCTTCAACGCGAGAATCATGGTGGAGGACACGTCAAAGCATTGGCAACTCGAACTGTCCGGCCAGAATTTGAGCAGCACAGCTTGGTTCGATACCGCGAGCGTTCTGTCCGGTGGTCTTCGTTACTACAACCCTCCCGCGACCTGGGCAGTAACGTTTAGAATCAACTTATGAGTGAGGTCGAGCGCGAATGCAGGATCATAACGACGCTGTCCACTCAATGAGGGCTACCGAGCGAGCTGGGCGTTAGGGGAATGTGAGTGTTGCATGACGCAGATCGCCGTGCTCTTAGGACTCGAGGATTTCGCATTCGTGACTCACTGCGCTCGCTGTGGTCGACAACTCGTGGGGAACCCCTGTTTGTCTTCTTAGTTTGCCTCGCAGGATGGACACTATCGAACCTTGATCAGTCCCTCTTCGGATACGCTATCCCAGGCATCCGCGCCGAATTTGGCTCTGCCTTGTCTGATATCGGCTGGATATTGTCCGCATCTTTCTTGGCCGCGGCCGTCTTGACCGTGATTCTCGGAGTCCTCTCTGACACGAAAGGGCGTAAGCCTCTTTTCATCGCGACGCTCGCCATCTCAGCATTATTGGTCGGAATGCAGGCTTTTGCCCCGACGTTCCTCGTTCTTGCGATAATCCGAGTTGCCGCGTTTGGAGTAAGTAATGGACTCGCGCCAATCGTGCTCGCATACAATGTTGAGGTAGCCCCTGCACGTTTGCGCGGGATTTTTACGGGTTTTCTGAACTGCGGATACCCGCTCGGGTGGTTTATAGGGTCTCTAATAGCTGCGCCACTGATTGCAACACATGGATGGCGTGCGATTTTTTTGCCAGCACTACTTGTAATTCCGTTGGCATTGCTATTGAGTCGTTGGCTCCCAGAGAGTAAACGATTCCGGGACGCGAGTCTCACCGGCACACGAACGCACTCGCGTGGTGACTTAGGTCTGCGATTTGCCGCACTTTTCGACAAGCGCCTCCGTCGCCGTACGATCGCGTGTATGACAGCAAATTTCCTCTTCGGCGGGGCATACGCCGGTACGGCCTTTTACCTACCGACGTTCTACCACGAAGTGCGCGGTTACCCGATTTCCAGAGCAACGTACATCGTTGGACTTGCGTACGGTCTTGGAACGTTGGGCTACATCTTGGCGGCAATCGTCGGCGAGTTCGTGCTCTCCCGCCGAAATACGAGTGCCCTATGGTTTGTCGCTGGTGCAGCCTCACTAACCTGTATGGTGTGGCTACCCAGCACATTTGCTGAGGACGTGGTGGCCTTCGGGGTTACAGCTGCGTTCTTTTACGGAAGCCAGGCTGTATTCGGCACCTTTAGTACGGAGATCTTTCCCACACGTATCAGGGCAACTGCAATGGCATTCTCCGCATCGTTCGCGAATTATTTGGGCTTTGCAATCTTCCCGTTGATCGTTGCATGGGCGGTTCCCCGCATCGGCTGGCAGTGGGCGTTCACTCTGGTCTCCGCGCCAATGCTGTGCCTTGCCGCGATGGCAATCCTGCAGATCGAAAACTTTCAATCGGGAATTGATGTCGATGCTATTGGATAGCGACTAATCACGCGAGCTCAGTGGCTGAGCGCGCAGCCCCCAACGCGCCGATCGCGCCTCAAGACCGGTAGGGTTCGCACGCTTGCCAATCTCCCACCTTTTTCGCACGTGATGAGCCATCGTTCTACAATCCGAACCGGGAGAAACGCGCGCTTGCGCCCTCCAGCACACTCTCAAATCGGCCTTCTGGGTCACCGAGAATGTCAACGTTCGCCGCCCACCCCATTATGTTCCAGCAGTCCCGTTCTGCGATGAACCACGGTAGCTCCGCGGCCTCGCTGGACTCTAGGCGCCTGCGCTGTTCATACCCCCCTATAAAGGCGCTAAGGCGATCCCTAGGCTCTTGGAGAAAAGCCAGGCACCATGCGAACGACGCGATATCCACCACAAGCGGACCGACTGCGATATCGTCAAAATCGATTGGTATGAATTTGCCAGATTGCGCTCGCAATACGTTTCTGTGGTGAAAATCGCCGTGAACGAGGCCTCGCGGAAGTGCCAGACAGCGCACTCGTTCCATCTCCCTGCGAACTCTATTAATCCCCGATGAGATAAGATGAGCGTCTATGGGCCTATGTGCCAGCTTTATTTCTAAGGAATGAAATTGGCCTGGGCCGGATCGAAGCGCAAAGTCGGGAAACAGTGCGGATGATGATCTCGGCACTGAGGCAAGGTAGCGAACACCGATCGCGTGAAACTCAGCGAGCAAAACTCCGAGGCTGCAGCAAGTCTCGTTCGTCAGGTGCGCTATGGGTTTTCCCTCAACCCAGTCGAAAACCGCCACGAATCGCGTTCCTTCCGGAGCCTCCAGAGCTAGTACGTAATCCCCTCTGTCCAGCCGTAAGCAACGAGCAAGGGTGATGGCGTGATCGCCTGGCGACCCGAGAAACGCGCATCCGATTTCGACTTGACGATAATCGTGGAATCCTGTCCGCCAAACACGCGCTGCGTAATACTCCCGTCCTACAACGACGCGATATACATCAGTCCATGATCTGGAGAACAACTCGCAATAGGTTGCGCGCCCGCCAAAATATGCCTTCGAAAGGCAGGAGCCTAGACCTCGCGGATCCAGTGTCGAATACACGATTGGCGCACTGTCAACAGATGTTCTCACATGCTTTCCCATTCGTGGGAGAAGCGAACTCTAAGATATGATAAGGAATTTATCCGCATGATGAAAACTACGGAGGCCTCCGGCACCGGGACGCGGCACGAACGCGGATACATAAGAATCCGCAACTATCAGATTCACTATTTGATGGCAGGCTCTGGAAGTCATGCAATTTTTCTCCTACACGAGACACCCTTGTCCGGATTCACGTTTGTTCCCTCTCTGTGCCGTCTAAGCGAGCACTTCCGGGTGATTGCAGTCGATACACCGGGCTACGGCAATTCCACTCCACCTATCGTCCCCCTCTCACTTGAAGAATATGCTCAGATATTAAGCGAGACTGTGCTCGCTTTCGGCTTCAGTCGTGTCGCTTTGGCGGGTGTACATACCGGAGCAGCCCTTTGCCTCGAGATACTTCGCTTGACCGCCGCTGAAATCATCGTCGGCGTGGTTCTCTCCGGTGTACCTCTGATGGCCCCTGCCCTGCGCACCTCGCTTCGAGAGCTCGTAGCGGCGCGCGCCAATCGCGCAGATCCTGAGACGATCCTTAAGGCATGGTACGAACGTGCCATTCGCTGGAAGAGCGCCCCGTTAGACCTACTTATTCGGGCGTTTGCTGACGAACTGCACGTATTCGATCGTCGCGATTGGGCCCTGTCCGCTGTCCTCAACTATGACCCGAATCCCGCGTTGGCTAGCTGCAAGCATCCCGTACTGCTCCTCAACGGTCGCCACGATTCCCTCATTGATTCCGATCAAGCGGTAGCGGCTGAGTTCCCACACATCAAGCTGACAATATTAGAGGGCTGCGAAGGACAGCTTGCCTGGAGCCACGCAGAATCTTACTGTCGGCACGTTTCCGAATTCCTCGCGCCACTCTTTCGCGAATCAAACGAACCTACGAACTAGGCAAGCTACCAGGTGCTGGAAGTGTCAATTGCCATCTGAAAGCACCACAATTCACACACTTCTAACATTGATCATATCTAATGCTCTATCTCTTATCTCATACGACGAGTAGCTCGCGCGGAAGGTCATAAAGTCGCTCGGCTGAATCATGTGTAATGAGCACGCTCTCCTCAAAGAACAAACCACCCCATCCAATCTCGTGGAGCTCCATGTCAAAGTTGAGAACCATATTTGGACGAATGGTGAAGTCCCCGAGTTGGCCGCCGGCAATGAAGGGCACTTCTATGTGGTCGAGACCAATTCCATGCGTGAATGCAAGTTCAAATGAGGGTAAGCCAGCCTTTCGAACGGAAGCAATCGTGCGGGCACGCAAATCGCCCGTACCGACACCCGGTCGCAACCCACCATAGCCCACCTCAATACCAACGAGATATGCGCGCCAATAGCGCAGCAATTTTGCACTGGGTTCGCCCAGCACAGCAGTGCGCTGGGCGTCGCCCATATAGCGGCGCCATTTTAGCATTGCGTCGAAACATACCTGATCGCCGCGCTGGATCGGGTAGTTCTTCTTCAAACGCCCCGCTCCGGCGCTTCTTCGACCCGCACCGTTATACGTTGCAAATACGCGTGCCCCCTGTGCCGAAACGGAAGTCTCGTAAGCCCGGTGCACATCCTCCCAGGTTGCACCGTCGTGGATCGCCGCTACTGCCGTCCGAATCGCTACCGCATTCCTTTGAGCCGCATCGCGAAGAACCCGTATCTCGTCCGGCGTCTTTATCATCCGAACTTCTAGCAGCAGATTTGTCGCATCTACCGCCGTAACGCTCTCGAGTGTGCTCCCTAGCGCGGCGCTAAAGCGGACGTCGTCAAAGCCGATTGCCCCCGTAGTCAGACCTTTCTCCTTGAGAGCTGCCGACGCTGCCTGCATTACTCCAGCGTATGGTCGCTCCTCGAGGCGGTGAACGAGAGCAGCGATCGCAGCGTCCTCTGGGTCTTCGACCGGACAATCGTTTGAAAACGTATGAACTTTCAGAATACCGCCATAGATCCCGAAATAGTACATTCTAACGTCCGGCATCCACGATGGTCGTTCGACCAAGACTGCGGCCTCTATCTCCGTAACTATGAGGCACGGCTCTATTTGATGATCGCGCGGTAGGATCGCACACGCCACCCAAGGCACGTCATACAAAAAATCGGACTCGTAGTCGCTCAAATAGTAGACATTATTTGGGACAACCGCGACGATCGCCGCCAATCCCTCACGCTCCATAATCTCGTCGGCCAATGACCGATTGAGGAGCATCTACTTCACCCGACGCTCGCCGACCAAGAGCACAACCTCACCGTCTCCCTCGCGCCGAACCGCGTCGTCCGACTCTCAGTGGACCTTTCACTCGCCTTCCTGATCGACGTTGTGCGTTGGCCTGCCCGATTGACCCAATAAATCGGGTGACGGCCGCGCAACACTCCTTAGGTCGTGTAATCATGCAGTACGTGCTACCCGCCCCTTTTATGGTTGCCATGGAGGCGTCCGGTTTCAACGAAGTGAACGCACGAACCAGACTTGCATAGCTCGCCGAGTCCAGCCTGTCATCCGAGTTCAGCGCGCTCTCGTCTCCCAAAAGAAGAAGCGTCGGACAGTTAATGTGGCCAATGTCCGCTGTCAGATCCACATGCGAATACGCGTCCAGTACCGCATCGAGTGTCGCAACATTTACGTTTTGACGGTACCGCTTCTTCGCCCATTTCTCATAATTGACTCCGCTCTTGGTGTAGAGAATTGTTGGCGGAAGAACTACTCCTGCGTAAAGCCGCGATAGCGTCTCAATGCCAAATACCCTTGCGACGTCCGCGGAGACCCGATAGATCGATTTCCACGTCTCATCGGCTCGCACAAAAGGGTACGCGATAAGGGCGTTCATAACGTCGGGATATTTTGCGGCGAATCGGAGACCAATGGATGACCCCGTAGACGTGCACCACAGGTTTATTCTCGCGATTTTCTCGTGTGCCAGAATAGCCCTAAGATCATCGACCCATCGCTCAATCGAGCAAGGCTCGGAGAGTGTCCAATCGGACTGTCCAACTCCCCTATAGTGCCAGTGAAGAATCCGATGGTAGGGCAACAGATGAGGATTACAGAAATCGAACTGGTTACTAACCAGCGCAAATCCGCCAATCATGACGAGCGGAATTTCCCCCCTGCCACGTATCGCATACCAAAGATTGGCGCCATCGACGCGTACGGTGGCCATTCGGTCTCGACCTACTCTAGATAGTTGTGGACGACGCGAATACCGTGAAGCCGAAAGCTCATTGGTATCCAATATCCATTTATAACTTTCAGCGGCTGAATGGGTAGAAGCTCCTCGTTGTCCGCGTCAAAAAAACGTAGAGTAGCCGCGCCGCGAAGCGCCTCGCCCAGTTGAATGTCAGACATAACCATTTGAGTCAGATCGTGGACTAGGGGACGGCCTCGGCGGGGGACTTCACAGTCTGGAAAATGTCTCAGGCACGTTACTGGAAGGTAGCGTGTATAGAACTCGATGGTTTGGGCATTGACTGCCTCGCAAGGCTCGAAGCCAATCTCGATTATCTTTTCGCCATGCCGCGAGACAGTACGCCGCAGTGTACTCCCGATGCCGCCTCCGTATGGACCCGGCGAGAGCATAGGGTGATGCCCAGTCTGATCGATCGTAACGAGTTTCGAGCATGCGCCCAAGAACCAGCTCAACACCACTAGCCAATCACGATCTCCCCACTGGAACGCTGAGAACATAGTTCGCGCACCCCGGAGCAGGCAGGGAATTCCAATTACACAAACGTTATAGTGTGTTCGGGAGGGTCCCAGCTGATTGGGACTCATATTCTCCGGATGACATCGTAGATGCGGACTCCACAAAAACGCCTCGTCGCCTCGATCTACAGGGTGCAGCGGTGGCGGAAGGAGGGCCTCCAAGGCATCCGCGTCAGTTTGGAAATGAATCAGCAGCTGATCCCCCGCGAATGACCACGGAAGGCTAGGGACGACTGATGCCTCGCCCGCCGGTGTAAACGGACGCGTGAAGCCCCCTAGCATGGGATAACGCTCGCGTCAGCGCCAACGGGGTCAAGGCGCAACGATCGTCGAGAAGGATGTGTCACGCCAGAGAGGTACTCGACAGAGGCTCTCGCCACAGTTAGTCCTTGCCGTGGGTTGAGTACGCAGACATTAGCAGCTGCACCGCCATCTCGGCCGTTGGAAAGCCCGCCTCGAGGCCCGTCAACAGTAGTACCTCCTCGACTTCTTCTCGAGGAATTTGATGGTGGGCCGCCATTTTCATGAAGAACTTTACCTCGCTTCTATTCAGCGCTGTGAATATAGCGATACAGCACAGAATTCGGGTTCGCAGATCGAGGCGATCCGACTCCCAGATTGGAGTCATCACCTGCATCGCTAGCGAATGGAAATGGGGCGGTCGGCTCGCTCTGATCCATTGGAACGTGTCTTCCCCCTCTTGCTCACCCCAAAGCTTTAGACACACTGCGCGAAACCGGTCTTCGAGAGCTCCCATGACTCCTCCGTTCTAGTGCCTTTCAGGCTTCCTACCGATTGTCATCCACCATGGATATGCCCCGAAAAAATAGCTCTCGCCTGACTCCCAACCGGTGAGTTCATTCGGAAGCGCGACATTCTCCGTGTCGACGAATCCCCCTTCCGCGAGCATCGCCACTCGGTCGCACGAAAAGAACTCTGGTATGAAGGGATCGCTCATTCGCCGCCCGGTTGAATCAAGCAAGAATGCTGAAAGCGGTCCGTACTGCTCGCGCAGTTCCTTAAACGGCGGTGACTCCATGATCGCAAAGAATCCGCCGGGTCTTAGGATCCGAAGAGCTTCCCGAACAGTGGCCGCTCGTGCGGCCCGCGGCATTTCATGAAACAGCCAAATTGCCGTCACAAGGTCAGCGGAGTTCTCCTCCAGACCCGTTCTTTCAGCGTAGCTCTGCACGTAACGAACTCGCTTGCCCCGAGATTCCGACAAACGATGAGCGTACTTTAGCATCGGCGCCGCATAGTCGATTCCGATGACCTCAGCCTCCGGGTAAAGATCGCAGTAGGGCAGCGTGCTCTTGCCAATTCCGCACCCAAGGTCGACGATCCTCTTGTACCCACGATCCGGGATTCCTCTCGCGAGCGCCCATCCCATCTCGTCATGATCATCGCGGTGAACTAAGAAGGGACCAATCATTGTGTGATACAAAATTCCGGCGAACTCACCGTGGTAATTCCCCGGCTGTGTATGAATCTCTATGCCACGATAGTAGGCGGGCGGGTTTAGCTTGGGATCAAGGTCCACGGACCCTAGCGATCCTGGCTCGTTCACTGAATCGAGCCACCTCCTCACTACGGTTCCCTGGCGTTCAATCGTCCCCAAAAGGTGGCGAAACATTCTACCGTGGTTGTGATACTCAAAAAATGCGCCGAATCGATATGAAGCAGCATCGGACATCACCGATGCAATTTCCTCAATATTTGGAGGCTCGCTGCGCCCTCCGGGGAACTGTCTCGCATAATCGGCAGCCATCACCTTCCCGATCACTAGCGAGTTAAAGGCCATCAGCTCACCGTCGAAATCGATCTGAGCCTGCTCGCGCCGAGTGCGGGTAAGAGGAGTCATTAGCAGTCTCCCAGCCTGAGATCGATAACAAGCCGATCGTATTGTTTTTTTGGCAGCGATTCAATAGCATTCAAGCGCGAGACAGCAGTCTTGCGTCATTCCCCTATTCGGCTACTTAGGCATATGAAGACTGGAGAGACTATACTGGGACACCTGCTGGCGACTCGAAACGGCCCAAGGGTTGTGCGTGCGTTCTCATTCGCACGCAATTCGGCAGCCTGTCCAAGGCCTTAGGTTTGCTCGGCCTGAAACGAAGCGGCAATACACAGCAGAACGGTGACGGGAGTACCGCGTGCAGTCACCATTGAGCTGGTACCGTGCTCCTTAATAGAGATCGTGCCCTCGATCGGCTTACACGAGACCAACTTGACGCTTGGGTCTGCGTGCTCCCCAAGCACGTCTATTATCTAAGCGACTACGAATCGGACTGGCTGTTCGATCTTCCGTGGGTCGCTTGCGCAATTCTACCGCGTGATGCCTCGCTCTCCCCAACCCTCATCATCCATGACGTAGAGCTCACCAACCTTGCTGAAAAGCCTTCTTGGATGCCTACGCTCAGGGCCTATTTCGCGTCCATCGATGGAAGAGCGATTTCGCACTACGCTGCCGATGAGGCAAATGAACTAGACGCGCTTGAACAAGAGGTCCTCAGCCAGGAAGCCAAGTATGCGTCGGATGGGGCAACGAGCTGCTTGAGCGCGACGGTCGCGACTCTTCGCAGCCTAGGACTCGGAAACGCGCGGATCGGTTTCGACGACCCACGCTTCCGAGATGCATGCTGCGCCGAGCTTCCCGGACTTACCGGCATCGATGCACTTGCGGGATTGCTTTGGACTCGCCAGGTCAAGACCTTTGACGAGTTGCAGCTCATGCAGCAGGCTGCCGTGCGGAATCAGCGGGCCATAGGAGCTGCGCTATTAGCATGTCGGGAGAATACATCCTGGAGCGCAGTGCGTCGTGCCTACTGCGTGGCTGCAGCGATGGAAGATTGTTCACCGGCATCCTTCTTCGTCGGGGCTGGGAGGAAGAGCATGGGCCTCTGGGCGAACCACGACTACCCCATTCGACGATCGGAGCCCATTTGCATGGACGCCATGTTAACTTTCCAGCGCTACTTTGGAGATGTTCAGCGTACTGCCGTCATTGGCGCTGCACCCACCAAGCTTGAGAAGTACTGGACAGCTGTGGAGACAGCAGCAGCGGAGTGTTACGGCGCTATGAGGCCGGGCGTGAATACGGCCGACTTGCGGGATAAGGCCATCCGAACCGCCCGAAGCCTCGGTATCAGCCATTTCCGCCACGCTTTTGTGCATGGGCTTGGCTTGGATCACCTGGAGCTGCCAGGAGAAGGACGTGCCTTCGGCGCATTCGAGCTTGAAACCGGCATGGTCGTCAACATGGATCTTGAGGTTTGCGAGCTCGGATTCGGAGGCGTGTACTTTGAGGAAACAATGCGAATCACTAGAACTGGCGCAGAATCGCTCTATTCGCTCCCGCGCGAATTGATCCAGCTTTCGCGGCCCTTGACAGGTGAACTCAGGAGATAAACGTGAACGTGCCTACTTTCCTCAGTGGCCAGATGGTCGACCGAGTGATGCTCATTACAACGAATCTGGCAGAGGAGTTGTACGTACTCTACGATCGTCTGGCGGTGATCGAGCACCTCCTCGAGAAAAAGGGTGTGCTCATGCGGAGGGAGATCGAGTCATTCGTGCCAGATGATCGTTTTGAGGCCGAACTTAAGGCGTTTCGCGAAGCTTTGATGGGCCGCCTCTTTAGCCAGGCAGTTGGAAGTCCGCCAAGCTCCGCTTAACTGTCTCTGAGCCCCTTATGCTCTTGATTCTGAGGACATCGCATGCGTCCACAGGTTGAAAACCTCGAGAGTTCAAGCGTTCCTGCGTCTCCATGGGACTCTTCTGGAATTGGCAGAGGTGCTTCGATTCGACCTCTGTCGGTTGATGAAGAAACGGGCGCAACGACTGCATTGATCGATCTGCCGGTTGGATTCACCCATGCCCCGATCGCCTGCGATGCCTCACAGGACTGGCTGCTGCTCGAAGGGGAAATCCAGGTAGGAGACCGCCGATTGCATCCCGGTGCTTACAGCTACTATCCGTCGAGACTCATTCAACCTTCTCGCTCGGTCCTACGTCGCGCTACGGTGCTAGCGATCTTTGATACCAAACCGGTTTACAGCACCGACCACGGTAATCTTTCGAAGCCACCAGAGATCATAGAATACACGGACATCTGGGCTATCCCGTGGGAGGACCCGCTGCAAGTATCGGAACCGAGCGAGTCATTTCGTTCGGGAGTTCTTATTAAGAAGCTCCGCGTGAATAAGACGACGGGTGAACAAGTGTACTTGGCAGGGCTCATGGCCGGATGGTACATGCCCGGCTTGGAAGTCCACGGATATGAGGAAAACTATACGCTCTCTGGCGATGTCCATATCGGAGAGGTGGGTGGCGGGCGTGGCTATACGATGACACCGGGGTCTTACATGTCTCGACCTGCAAACATTCCTCATGGACCGATCGTGACGAAGAACGGAAATGTCAACCTTGTCCATGTTCTCTCTCGAATGGTGATTAACTATCAGATGCACCCGCAGGCTGAAAGGATGATTCGAACTCATTTGGAAACATATCCCTGGCGATAGACTTCAAAAGCTCACCAGCCGTGCTCAAGGAGCCTAGACTCTACCGATCGCGTATCTTTTTTGCAGCACTCGTGGCATGGTCTTTATCCTGCCTCGATCAGTCATTATTTAGCTACACAGTGCCCGCAATTATGCGGGATCTGCGGCTAAGTTTGTCCGACATCGCGAATATTCTATCCCTCGGATTCGTGCTTGCCCTACTTGTTACTTTAGTTGCCGGATTGGTCGCGGATCGTTTCGGTAGGCGTATCTCCTTGACTCTCTTCCTATCGCTCTCCGCGCTCTGCGTCGGTGCTACGGGGCTCGCGCACACAGGTGTCGTGTTGGCCATCTGGAGAGCTTTGGGGTTTAGCCTTGGGAACGGGTTGTCACCGATCACCAGTTCCTATGTCGCCGAGGCTGCGCCTCCCCGATACCGAGGCCTTCTGATTGGTATCCTTCAGTGCGGATATCCGATCGGCTGGTTTATGGCCTCAATCCTCGCCGCTCCGCTACTTGAGACCTATGGATGGCGATCACTTTATTACTGCGCGTTTGCGGTGGTTCCGGCTGCAATGTTGCTGTGCGCGATTCTCCCCGAAAGCCGAACGTTCAAGAACGTCGCGGCCCGACCGGCATCGATCACCGCCGCAGCACGAATCCGCGGGTTATGCCAACCCCCCTTACGTCGTCGGACAATGTACGGAGCAATCGTGTACGTTCTATTCGGGGGCGCATACGGCGGTAGCGCCTTCTACTTTCCGACCTTTTTTCACGCAGTTCGCGGCTACAGTGACGCTACCGCCGCACGAATTGTTGGAACCGCATACGGGATAGGCATTCTGGGGTATATCGGTGCCGCGCTCCTAGGAGAGTTTGTTACCACCCGACGCAACACGGCATCCGCGTGGTGCGTCTTGGGGACGGTCGCTTTAATTGCTTTGATTTGGCTGCCCCGAACTCCTCACCAAGATCTTATAGCGTACGGCCTCGTCGCTGTCTTCTTCTACGGGGTCAACGGAGTCTTGCAAGCATTCGTAACGGAACTCTTCCCAACTCACTTGCGTGCAACAGGAGCTGCGCTCTCCGCATCAGCAGGCCTATGTATTGGGTTCGCACTTTTTCCCATTCTCGTCGCATATTCCGTATCGATAGGCGGGTGGCAGTGGGGATTCACCCTTACGGTCGCACCGGCTCTACTGCTAGCGGGCATAGTCATCCGCGCGCTTGATAACATTCCCTCCGGACGCGCCTTGGAGGGGGCCTTGAGCAGCTAGAGCGCGAGCCTGCGCTACAGCCCGCCTTAGTCTATTCTAGCTTCGCTCTCGACTCCGGAGTCCCTTTGAAATGTCGCGCCTTAAGGTATCAAAGCCTGCCCTCAGCCCGCGCCTCGGGCGTCCGACCTGGCAATCGGCAAAATCCTCGGCGACCCGTCGTCGGCTTCTAGAAGCGGCAGTCGCGTCCTTGGCGGAACTTGGATACGGGGGCACGTCCATTGCAACTATCGCGGAACGTGCGCGAGTGTCTCGGGGAGCCATGCAATTTCATTTTCCATCGAAGCTAGACGCCATGCGAGCGGTGATTCGCTTTATATTCGAGCGCCGTATTGAAACGTACCGACAAGACATTTCGCGCGCCAGGGCTAAGGATGATTTCCTATCTTACGCACTGCGAGCCTATTGGAAGCAAGTAGCTCGTCCTGAATATGTTGCGCACCAAGCGTTGTCTTTAGCCGCAAGAACGGAGCCGCAGATTCGTGCCGCACTTTCCGAGACGCACCGATTATTCATTCATCAAACAAGAACCCCGATTCTCGATCATTTTCCGAAATGGAAGAACTCGAATCGCTACAATTTCGCTGCCTATATGGCCCAGTTCCTAATGGATGGTATGGCGCTAGCATATATCGATGGTTACGTTGGGGACGCGGAGGTAGATCAGCTCTTGAGAATTCTGAAATATGTGTTCGTGTTGTTTGTCAACGCCTCTGATCACGACCTAACTCAGTCTAATTCCCTGACTCGTCGACGCGAGGAACGCTCATTGCTCGGATTAAGACGTAGAAGGCGCTAATCTCGTGTGCCGGGGTGCATAGCGACCGGCTTGAGTCCCTCCATGTCGAAAATGACTGCGCCACAAATGCGGGCGTGAAAGGCGGCTATCAGTATTGTCCAACCGGCTGCAGCCCGAGCAGCAGCTGGCCATACATCGTCCCGACGACATCCCAATTCATGCTGATGTGACGGCCCACAGCATTGGCGTCGCGCCATGCCCGCTGGACCGGGTTAGACAGGTTGAGCCCAAGACCACCGGTTGAGGCGTTTATTGCTTCCGCCGCACGAATCGCAAGCGATACCGCAAACGCCTGGTCGCGACGACAAGTAATGCGGTCCTCCACACTCACTTCGCGACCCTCTCGTACGGTCTGGGCGCACCGCCGCAAGTTGCGCAGCAAGATCTCTCGCGCAGCCTCTGACGACGCAGCCGCCTCCGCCACCCGCAGTTGCACCGTTGAGAACTCAGCCATGCGATTGTTAGCGCCAGCGACCGCACCGCGGGTGACACGCCGGCTCGTCACGCTGATGTAGTCATCGAGGGCTCCGAGCGCAGCCCCTACCGCCACCGCCGCCAGGCACGAGGGAATGTTGCACAGCATCGGGATGGTGAAGATTGGGTTTTGGGCATAGAGCCGAGCACCCGGAGTCTTGCCAGAAGTGGTCTGCTCAAAGGTGAGAACGCGATGAGCGGGTACAAAGGCGTCAGTCATGACGAGTGTCTTACTGCCCGTGCCTGCGAGCCCTATTACCTGCCAGGTATTCTCGATCGCGTAATCGGCCTCCGTCACGACGAGAAATGCTGGGACGACGCTATCGCCCTTGTCGGACGGCGATAATAAAGCGGCACAGAGCGCCCACGATGAGTTGTCGCAACCGCTCGCAAAGCTCCAGCGCCCGCTGATTAGATATCCGCCCGAAACAGATGCAGCTTTGGCAGCCGGTGCATATGAGCCGCACAACAGAGCATCAGGGTCCGCTCCCCACACGTCTTGCTGCGCCTCGAAGCCGAAGCTCGCCAGCAGCCAATTGTGTGCCGCGAGCAGTCCGCACACCCACGCAGTAGATGCGCACGAGCGGGCAATCTCGATTGTCAGATCGACAAGGACATCGAAGTCCTGCTCGTAGCCTCCGAACGCCCGCGGCTGTACGAGCTTGAAGAATCCACAGTCGCGCAACGAATTGACGTTCTCGGCCGGGACAGTGGAGTTCGCTTCGGTTTCGAGGGCGCGCGCCTTGAACTCGGGTCCGAGACTACGAACCGCTGCGAGCAGCTGGTTCGCGTCAAAGTTCTTAGGAGGACGTGCAGTCATGTAGCGGGCGGTCGGACTCTTGCAAGCTCGGGAAGCTGCAGATCCGGATTAGACAGCAGACCCGGACGGGCGACCAGTTTCCACGCAGCCATCTGAGCTTTTCGTCGATTTGCTGTATCGACGCCAACGAGCTCCTCGTTCCCTGAACTAGCAACAGCTGAAGCTTCGGGCCTCGGGATCATCGCGCATGATAATGAGTGCCTCGTCTGCTGTAGCGACCCCCGAGTCGCTGGTTGCCTCAGCCCAACACACAGACATTGCGCAGCTCGGAATAAAACTCGAGTGAATGGATGCCACCTTCACGGCCGATACCCGAGCGCTTGGAGCCGCCGAACGGCGTGCGTAGATCGCGCAGGAACCATGAGTTTATCCAGACGATACCTGCGGCGAGCGCCGCTCCCATGCGCTTGCATCGGCCCACGTCCCGCGTCCACACGGTCGCAGCCAGACCATAGGGCGTATCATTCGCCAGCGCGACGACTTCGTCCTCGGTCGAGAACGGCGCAAGGTGACAGCACGGGCCAAAGATTTCCTCGCGTACAACGCGTGAGGACTCGGGAAGGCCGGTCCAAAGTGTTGGCTCTATCCACGCCCCGCCTGCGAGGGCGTCCGGCATTCGTGGAATCCCACCCCCACAAATGAGCCGGGCACCGTCATCAATCGCGATCCTGTAATACTGCAGGACCTTTTCTCGATGCTGGAGGCTGATGAGCGGCCCCATGCCGGTAGCCTTATCCGAGGGATGACCTGGCTTAAGCGCTTGCGCGCTTGCTCTCAGCGCTTGCACGAACTTCTCAAAGATCTCTTGTTGTACGTAAACACGCTCCGTGCCGAGGCACACCTGTCCGGTGTTCATGAACGCGGCTCGACTGATTCCGGCGACCGCGGCTTCGAAGTCGCAATCTGCGAACACAATGCCGGGATTCTTGCCGCCGAGCTCCAAGGACACGGGGCGAACGCCGTTCGCAGCTGCGCTCATGATCGCTTCGCCCGTTCGCGTCTCACCGGTGAATGTGATCGCCGCAACGCCTGGATGGCGCGTTAGAAGCTCCCCGGCCGATCCCTCACCTCGACCATGCACTACGTTGTAGACACCGGGCGGGACACCGACCGACTGCATCACTTCGCCAAGCAGGGTGGCGGTGCCAGGAGACTCTTCCGAAGGCTTAACAACAACGGTATTTCCACAGGCCAGTGCAGGAGCTACCTTCCACGTCATCAGCAGCAACGGCAGATTCCAGGGGCAAATCACTGCCACCACACCCCTTGGCACACGAACGGAGTAGTTCAGCGCCGTTCGACCATCTGGCGTCGTCATTTCGAAGCATTCCGTGGGGACGTTCTTGACGATGTCCGCAAACGCGCGGAAGTTGGCCGCGCCGCGCGGGACGTCCAGCTGTGACGCCAGCGCTCGCGGTTTTCCCGTATCCTGTACCTCAGCATCGATGAACTCGTCTTTGCGCCGGTCAATCTCAGTGGCGACAGCCTCTAAGAGCGTCGTTCGCTGCGCCAGGGTGAGCAGGCGCCATGGGCCAAGCAGTGCTGCCTGAGCCGCTTCCACTGCCGCATTAACTTCGGGGGTCCCGGCCTCCGGCACCATCCCGATCAGACTTCCATCAACCGGCGAGCGCTTCTCGAACTGCCGTCCAGAGCTGCTACCGATGAATCTATCGCCGATGAAATGAGCGAAATTCAGGCTGTACATGGTTTGCAAGGCTAAGTTCGCTGCCTCCATGGGGTCGAATGAAAACTCGACATGACCGGCATGCGTACTCGCAATGCTCGCAGCGGAGAGATGCTTGGAACATGCCCCCGAGACGGCTAGTATTGGTTCATGACCCGTTCCGCAAAAGCGGTCAGCTTTGGCAGTTTCGACCTGAACCTGCTGAAGGTTTTCGACGCCATCTATACCACGCGAAGCGTCACCATCGCCGGGTCCATTCTGCACCTGACGCAGCCGGCAGTCAGCAAACAGCTCAATCGATTACGTGAACTCTTCGATGATCCCTTGTTCGTGAGAACCGTTGAAGGCATGGCGCCTACGCCGCGTGCCCAGGCGCTCGCGGAGACGATTCATCGCGCCCTGACAGAGGTGCGCAGCGCGATTGATACAGAGGTGGGCTTTAACCCGGCTGGGTCCGAGCGGACTTTCCGCATCTACATGAACGATGCCGGGCAACTTGCACTGTTACCTCGTTTGCTGACGGTGCTGAGCTCAGAAGCGCCGAAGGTCAATATCGAAACGGTTCAAATGCCGTCGATCCGTATGCGCAGCATGGGGCTGGAGTCGGGAGACGTTGATCTCGCTGTAGGGTACTTCGAGGACTTCGAGGGCTCGATCCGCTGCCAGGTGCTCTTCGAGGAGTGGTATGTCGGCATGGTTCGTGAGGGCCATCCTGAGATACACGAGTCGTTGACATTCGAACAGTTCCTAAATGCATCGCACTTGGTCTACCAACCCGCTGGAGGGGGACACTCCTCCCAGGAGAGCTTTGTCGACAAGGCGTTCTGGGCTGTAGGCGTGCACCGTCGTGTCGCAGTTCGGCTGGGACACGCCGTCGGGATCTCCTCGATGGTGTCGAATACGGACCATCTCGTGGTCGTGCCGCACAGGATCGCGCTCGCCTCTGCGCGACTGGTGCCTATCAGAATTCTTGAGTTGCCGATCGAGATACCCCGCTTCAAGGTGGCTCAGTACTGGCATGACCGGTTTCACGCAGACCCCGGAAACAAATGGCTGCGTGGCGTCTTCAGGCGCTTGTACGGCGCGGGCGAGGCGAACGCTTCCACCGACGACCCGCTGCTGGCCATTGAAGCGCTCGAACCCGTTCTGCGGCGTCACGCCAAGGACTATAGCTAGATCCGGCCGCAGGGCTGGAGATCCGAGCGCGCATAGCGCACCTGCGAGGTGCCCTAAACGACTCGCGCCAACGAGTATTCCCCCCTGCTATTGCACGCATATCCAGACGTGATTCGACCCTCCGCTTTCCCGGGCTTTAGGATCCCCGAGCCGCGGGCGGCGTGAACGGCCCATCTGCAGCCGCACCATGTGCGCCCAGGAATCAGCGGCTTGGGGTGCGCAACGCGGGGAGAGACACGTGGGTAATAGGCTTCAGGGCAAAGTTTGCATCATCACAGGTACGGGGAGCGGAATGGGTCGGGCCGCTGCGCTGCGCTTCGCTCAAGAGGGCGCCCACGTGGTCGGGTGCGACGTTAACGCGGCGACCGGCCGCGCGACTCTCGAGATGGTACAAGGTCAAGGTGGAAACATGGTGTCCTTGCAACCCTGCAACGTGGCCGTGCGCGCGGACGTCGATCGCCTGATGACTCTCGCGGAGCAAAACTATGGAGGTGTCGATGTACTCTACAACAACGGCTCCATGGCTTATTTCGCCTGGTTGGGCGAGATGACGTATGAAATGTGGAGCAAAACGCTTCGTGAGGAACTGGACCTGGTGTTCCATGCTTGTCAGGCGGTATTTCCCTTGATGAAACGCCGCGGTGGCGGCTCCATCATTAACGTAGGTTCCACTTCCGGGAAAGTTGCCTACCAAGTGCTGCCTGCGCTCGCACATATGGCGGCAAAGGGTGGGGTTATCGCGATGTCGAAGCAAATCGCGATGGAAGGCGGGCCCCACCGCATCCGCTGCAACACGATCTCTCCTGGTCTGGTCATGACGGCACAGACGAAGGCTTTCATCGAAAATCCGGACTGGTTCGGCCCGATGCGTGCCAAGTTGATGCTCGGCCGCGTCGGGCAACCCGAAGACATCGCTCCGCTCGCCGTCTATCTGGCATCGGACGAGTCCTCCTGGGTGACCGGTGCGGACTTTGCGATCGACGGCGGAACGACTGCGTGGTAGATGCAGATGCCGCTCAGCTAGTGAGGATCGCCTCCCGCGCGATCGGTCGCGCCGGCCTGGCGCATGCATACGGACACTGCAGTATGCGTCTTGACGCACACCACTGCCTCGTGAGCCCAGCCAAGCCGATGGGGTTAGTTTCGGATACCGACATGGCCGTACGGGTGCCTATCGAAGGCCCGCTGTCCGCGGATGTGCTGGGTGAAGTGCGAATTCACCAGCAGGTCTATCAACTGCGGCCCGATGTGAACGGAATCGTTCGGTTCCAGTCGCCCAAAATCATGAGTCTCTCCGCCCTTGGAAAGGTACCGCGCGTTCTGCACGGTTTGGGTAGCTACTTTGCGCCCCAGCCTCCGTTCTGGTCGGATCCTCGTCTGGTTCGCGACGATGAGAGCGCTGCCGCCGTGGCCGCTACGCTCGGCGGCGCCCGTACAATCGTGCTACGAGGCAACGGTGCCGTCACCGTCGGTTCCTCTCTGCAGGAGGCCTGCGTGCTGGCGTGGTATCTGGAAGACGCTGCCCGGGTTGAACTCGATGTGCTGGCCTCGGGTCAACCTGGCGTCGTGTTCAGCCAAGAACAATCCGTGGCTCGTGCCACGATGCAGGGCCGGATATTCGAACGCATGTGGGAATGGATCACCCGCGAGGAGCCTATGGAGAGACGCATTCCTTACGATGCCTAAGACCCTACCGGGTTCTTCTCGCTCGCTGTCGGCTACTTCGGTTTGAAAGACTTCGCCAGCGCATCCGCACTCGCTGTCAGCAGGGCTGTGTCGACGCCCACCGCGACAAAACTGTATCCCCAGCTGATGTAGCGACGGGCGTCTGCTTCGACGGTTGTCATGATCCCAGCAGCTTTGCCCGCCTTCCCAAGCCGACCGGCTGCGTCTTGAAGCGCGTTCTGAATATCCGGATGCAGTGCATTGCCCAGATGCCCAAGCGATGCGGCAAGGTCGGCGGGTCCGAGGAAAACACCGTCCACGCCCTCAACGCTGGAAATGGCCTCGAGCTGATCGAGTGCAGCCTTTGTCTCAACCTGCACAATGAGGCAGATCTCCTCGTCTGCATTCTTGAGATAGTCCTTCACGCGACCGAACTGGCTGGCCCGGCTCATCGCCGACACGCCGCGGACACCCCGGGGTGGATAGCGCACCGCGGCGACGGCGGCTCGTGCCTGCTCCGCGGTCTGAACATAGGGGAGCAGGATCGACTGTGCACCGATATCTAGAATGCGCTTGATGAGTACGGCGTCATTCCATGCTGCACGGATGACAGGAGCGGCACTGCCCGCCGACATCGCCTGCAGTTGACTCACCAGATCGGGTAACTCGTTGGGCGAGTGCTCCGTGTCGAGCAGTATCCAGTCGAATCCCGACTGAGCGATGATCTCAGCGCCCAGATTGCTGCAGAGCGTACTCCACAGGCCGATCTGAAGTGCGCCTTGCTTCAGGGCCTGCTTGAACCCGTTGCGCTTGAGTTCCACAGCCGGTTCTCGTGTAACTACACGAACTGAACGGCTACTCCACCGAGCGCACCGAAGTCTCCGTGCACGGTATCTCCCTTCTTGGCCCAGACCACCCGCGTGAAAGATCCTGCCAGAACCAGGTGACCTGTATCCAGCCCCACTCCGTGTTCACCGAGCTTGTTGGCGAGCCATGCGACTCCCATCGCTGGGTGGCCCAACACACCGGCAGCCAACCCGGTTTCCTCGATCTCTCCGTTGACATACAGGATCCCACCGGCCCACCGCAAGTCGATATCCAGGGGACCCACGGGCCGGCCTCCCATCACGATACCGGCAGCAGCGCCGTTATCGGCGATCGTGTCGAAAATCTTTCGGGGGTTCTGTACCCGCGCGTCCACGATTTCCAACGCCGGAACGACATACTCGGTCGCGCGCAGCACATCGGTCAGGAGAACGCCCGGCCCGCGCAGGGGTCTGGCCAGCACAAATGCAAGCTCGATCTCGACGCGTGGCACGCAGTAGCGAGCGTGTTCGACCTTGGCGCCGTCGCTCAGCAGCATATCATCGAGGAGATGACCGTAATCGGGCTCGGTGATCTGTGATGACCGCTGCATCGCCTTGGAGGTCAGCCCGACCTTGTGTCCGATCAAGCGACGGCCATTGCGAATCTTCTGACCTTGCACGAGCGCCTGGATCGCGTACGCGTCATCGAAGGTGATGTCCGGCCAGGTCGAGGAAAGCTGTTGCATGGGCTTGCGGTCGCGTTCTGCCTGCACCAGCATCTCGGCAGCCATGTTTCGATCGGCTTCCGACAACATGCGTCCTCGCGCTTCTGTGAGGCGGAAACACCGACGTTAACAGGCCATGACGTTGGGGTCATATGAAATCAGGTCATAGCCACAATACCCCCTGCATACGCCTCCGGCGCGTTCGAGTCCACGAGCCGCGCGGATTGGTCAGGAACCCCCGCGCGATCGTGCCTGTGGACTCATCGCACTTCCCAGCGACTTCGCGCGCCACTCCCGGGTTGGGTCATCGGGACCCCGCTTACCGGGTCGAAGACTCGAAAGCAGGCCGTTCTCGGCCCAGTCCGACGTGCTGGGCCGGCTTTGATTCCAGTCGGCGATGCAGATGCGCTGCAGGATGCGCCACTCGTCCTGACGGCGCTCGAATTCGTCGAGGAAGCGCACGCCTACCACGACCTCGTTCCCATTCATCTCGTGATATGCCATGCAGTAGCTCTGCACTTTCGCCTGCGTGGGTCCTAAAAAGTCGATGTCGATGTTGAAGACCTGGTGTACGGTGCGTTGCATCGTCCGCAGCATCGGCATCACGAACTCCGCGAACTCCATGGCATTGCCGACAAACAGGCCGTGATCGTCTGTAGCATCCTCCCAATAGACAGACTTGAGTAGCTCCACGTCACACCGATCAATAGCCTGACAATAGCGTGCGCAGATCCTTCGGATCGCCTCGCAGGCAATCAGTCGCTCAAGGGCATCCACGGGGAGTTGCGGCGTCATGAGCGCTCCTACGTGCAGTCGGTCAGACCTCGCCAATGTGGATACACTATTCGCCGACTGACGCAGAAGTCAAGCCGCCGGCCGTAGATTAGGCGTCGCGTCTTACGAGGCCTTTCTACCACTTGGTACGCCTCTTCTTGAATAGCTGTCGCGCGCCGCGGCGGCCCATTGGCCTTACCGAACATCACTCGGCATGTGCCATTCGCGACAGATAAGTGTATCCTCTTTTCTGAGAACGACACAGGATCGGGCAACCCACCGCAGTTCTCGTGCGCTTCAAATCCTTACCTCGGAGTACTGCATGATCAGTTTCAATCGCAAGGTCGGCATCGTCACGGGTAGCGGCTCGGGAATCGGCAAGGCCACCGCTGTGGGTTTCGCTCGCGCCGGCGGCTCTGTTGTGGTGGCGGATATCAACATCGAGGCCGCGCAACAAACCGTAAAGGAGATCACAGCCCAGGGAGGAACGGCCTCGGCTTGCAAGACCGATATGACTCGGGCCGAGGATATTCAAGCCCTGTTCGACTTCACCCTGAAGCAGTTCGGTCGCCTCGATTTTCTGCACAACAATGCATATGGCATCCCACCCAACCTCTACACGCAAGTCGGTCCGGTCGGAAGCTCATCCGATGAAGCATGGGAATACGGTCTGAACATGGGCTTGACCTCGTACTTTCGCGCCATGCGCGCCGCCATTGCGATTTTCTTGCAGCAAGGCGGCGGTGTGATCGTGAATACCGGATCGGTATCCGGCCTGAGGGGGGAATATGGAGTGGGCGTTTACTGCGCGGTGAAAGCGGCGGTCATCAACCTCACCCGACAAGCCGCGATTGAATATGCGGGCAAAAACATTCGCGTGAACTGCGTGTGTCCGGGGACCGTCGCTACTCCGCCAATGCTTGCCGGCATGAAGCACTTCAAGCTGGAGAATGTCTACCCCGAGGTGATTCCGATGGGTCGGCTCGCTAAGCCCGAGGAACTCGCCAACGCAGTGCTGTTCCTGGCGTCCGATCTGGCGAGCTATATCACCGGTGAGATTCTAACCGTCGACGGCGGGTTGCTGGCCAAGACCGGGCTTCCGAATTTCCTCCAGATTGGAAAGTAGCGGACGCGGAGGCGGTGCCTGTAGCGTCGGCCGCAATGCGCCATGAAGCGGCTCATGCGGCTATTCATTGCGGTGAACGTGTGGCTTTACCGATTGAGCGACGGCCGCGTGATGGGAAGAATGGGCGCTGCACCGATCCTTCTCCTCACGACGACAGGACGCAAGTCCGCACGTAAGCGCACGGTGCCTCTCCTCTATCTGGAAGACCACGGCGCTTACGTCATAGTCGCCTCGCTCGCCGGTGCCCCGAAACACCCCGCCTGGTTTCTCAATCTCGAGATGAATTCGCGGGTAGAAGTGCAGGTGCGCGGAAGGCGGTATTCGGCCAATGCACGGCGTGCGAGTCCCGAGGAGAAGGTGCTGCTTTGGCCGCGGCTGGTTTCCATATACCCGGCATATGAGGACTACCAGGCGCGTACGGCCCGCGACATCCCGGTTGTGATCGTGACACCAGAAAATCAAGGCCAGTAAACGCGTCAATGCACTGGAGCAAGACACCCCCGTGAGTAAAGTCAGAGTTGGTATCGTCGGGGCAAGTGCGGATAGCGGCTGGGCGCGCTACAGCCACATTCCTGCCATCGCGGCATCGCCGCACATGGAGCTGGCTGCGGTCGCAACATCGAACGAAGCGTCGGCCCGCAAGGCAGCCAGCACCTTCAAGGCGCCGCGTGCCTTTGTTGGTACTGCGGCGCTGGCAGCCTGTGAAGCAGTCGACCTCGTCGTCGTCTCTGTCAAAGCGCCCGAGCACGAAGCGGCGGTCAACGCTGCTATCGCCGCGGGCAAGTCGGTGCTATGCGAGTGGCCGTTGGGTGCCAATGGCGAGGAAGCTGCGCGGATGACGACTCTGGCCCGATCACGCCATCTGTTGAGTGTTGCCGGCCTCCAGGGCCGCTTCTCGCCTATCGCCGTGCAAGCACGACAGTTGATCGACTCCGGATATCTCGGTGAGATCCAGGCGGTGAGCCTCAGGGCCAGCTACTCCTTTTGGGGCCGAAACGTCCTCTCCGCCTATTTCGCCGACGAGAGATCAGGCGTGAATGTCCTGTCGATCTCCGGCGGACACTGCCTCGACATGATGACTTACCTCTGCGGCGACGTGGCGCAGGTGAGCGGAGTTCTCAGCTACCGCCATAAGGAAGGATTCGCCGCCGATACGCAACGCAGTGTGGTCATTTCTGCTCCCGATCAGTTCGCCGCTCAGGGCTGCCTGTCCAACGGCGCGGTCTTCGCGGCGCACGTCATAGGCGATGCCCCATCGGGGCAGGACTTCCGCATGAGAATCACAGGGACGAAGGGCCAGCTGATACTGGATGCACCGGGCATGCCCGAGATCGCACCGCTGACGCTCACCGGCTGCCAAGGTGCAAGTCCTCTCGCTACGCTGGCTACCGCCGCTGCGGGGCCAGGTACTTCTCAGCACGCACCGGAGTCCACGGCAAACTATTTGGCGTTCTATGAGAAATTCGCGACGGGACAGGACGAGCTGCCGAGCTTCGAAGATGCGCTCAAGCTGCATCGCCTACTCGATGCGATTCATCTGTCATCCCGCACAGGCGCACGCCAAACGCTCTAGACAACCTGCTCGGTATACAAATGCAGCAACCCGTAACAATGGCACTCCCGACGCGCCGCCCACCGGTCCTCGGTCTCAGGTGGGCTTCTGCCGCCGTGTTCTCAGGCGTGCTCTTCGCATCGGCCGCTGCGCTGACGGTGCTCGGGTTCGAACTGCTGCTGGCAGGTGGCTCGCCGTACTACATCGTCAGCGCGCTCCTTCTGCTTGCCACAGTGCCGTTCGTGTTATTGCGTGACGTACGAGGCGCTTGGATATACGGAGCATGGCTGCTGCTCACCATTGCTTGGGCAATCTGGGAAGCAAGTTTTGACCCCTGGCCACTCGTGGCACGTCTAGCCGCCCCTTCCGCCCTCGGCCTCTACTTCCTGCTGCCGTTTGCTTCCGAAAGGAACCGCACGGGGAATTCCGCCCTCGTAGCCAAGCTAGTGGGATGGTCCTCGCTGGGAGTTTTGGTGGCGTTGTCGCTGCTGCTGCTGGCTAGAGCCCGCTTTACGCCTCCGGCCGATGTCTCCCGACCTGTTGTCTCGCTTGACACCGCCGTGTCGGATCCAGAGGACTGGCGCAACTACGGCCGCGACCCTGCAGGAACGCGTTTCTCGCCCCTCGATCAGATCAACGTGCGCAATGTTGCGCACCTCACTCGAGCGTGGACCTATCGCACCGGCCATGATTACTCCGGCCCGACAGCAACGTTCGAGACGACACCGCTCGCGATCGGGGGCCGATTGTTCCTGTGTACACCATCCGATCACGTGATTGCCCTTGATGGCGATACAGGCCGTCAGCTGTGGCGCTTCGATCCGCATGCCTCGACATCCCCTCCCGGCATGACCATTTGCCGCGGCGTGTCGTGGTATGCGAACCCAATCTCACCGAAGGGTGAAATTTGCAGCGAGCGAGTATTTGTCGCCACTATTGATGGGCGGTTGATCGCACTCGATGCCGAGCGCGGGATAGCCTGTCCTGACTTCGGAACCCAGGGCCAGGTGAACCTGCTGGAAGGGCTCGGACCTGTCGAGCGGGGCTATTACCAGGTATCCTCCGCACCCCAGCTCATACGCGGCAACGTGGTGCTCGGTGGGTCTATTGCCGACAACATGTCGGTGAATGAGCCTTCGGGCGTCATTCGCGCCTATGACGCAATCACCGGCAGACTCGCATGGGCCTTCGACGTGGGACACCTCGAGCGGCACGACGCACCTGTGGCCGCTGAGTCTTACACCCGCGGCACGCCAAACAGCTGGGGCCCAATCAGTGCTGATGAGCAGTTGGGGTTGGTTTACCTTCCGACCGGGAACGCGACGCCCGACTGGTACGGCGGCCAACGCCGGGACTTCGACGATCGTTACTCAAGCTCGATCCTCGCGCTCGATGCTCGGACGGGCGCAATGCGCTGGTCGTTTCAGACCACTCACCATGACCTCTGGGACTATGACATAGGCTCTCAGCCAACGCTCTTTGACATCGAGGTAGCAGGATTCCGCCTGCCCGCGCTCGCACAACCCACCAAACGTGGTGAGCTCTTTGTCCTGGATCGGCGCACCGGAAAGTCAATTTGGTCCGTGACCGAGCGTCCCGTGCCTCCGAGCAGCATACCCGGAGAGCATGCGGCGCCGATGCAGCCCTTTTCAACTGGCCTTCCATCCTTTTCAGGCCCACGCCTCACTGAGACGATGATGTGGGGTTTGACACCGATCGATCAGGCATGGTGCCGATTGCAATTCCGCAGATCTCACTATGAAGGACCGCTCACGCCACCGCGACTTGATCAATGGGTCATCGTCGAGCCCGGCTACATGGGCGGGTCGGATTGGGGTGGCACCACGATAGATCTGGATCACCGCATTCTGATCCTGAATGTGACACACGTTGCGTTGCGGTCGATGCTCCTTACGAGACAGGAGGCGGATGCCCGAGGCCTCAAACCGCTCTCCGCGACCAACCATGGAGCAATGGGTGGCGCCGCCCCGATGATGGGAACGCCTTACGGGGTCGACCTCAGACCCTTCATGTCGCCGCTCAACGTGCCCTGCCAACAACCACCCTATGGAGAACTCGCGGCGGTAGATCTCGTCCATCGCAGTGTACTTTGGCGCCAGCCTTTGGGTACGGCTCGGCAAAGCGGACCGCTCGGTATCGCCTCGCATCTGCCCTTCGTAATGGGCGTACCCAATCAGGGAGGCCCGATCACAACCCGCGGCGGGCTCACCTTCATCGCCGCGGCCCAGGATGGGTACTTGCGGGCCTTTGATACCGTGACTGGGAAGGAGCTCTGGCGCGCCGAACTACCCGCCGGTGGACAGGCAACACCGATGACCTACCGCTCCACTAGGACGGGCCGGCAGTTTGTAGTCATTGCTGCTGGCGGCCATGTGCCGCTCAATACCAAGAGGGGCGACTACGTAGTCGCGTTTGCACTGCAAAAGTGAACTGTTCGACATGCAGTGCACGTTTGGAGAAGTGAGGTCATGAGCACACACCAGAACAAGGTTGCGGTGATCACGGGCGGTCGCCGGGGTATCGGCCGTGGGGTCGCGAATACGCTCGCGGCCCGCGGCGCAAGGGTGGTCATCGTGAGCAAGACTCCCGCCCAGGACATCGCTGATGAGGTCGGGCGTGGTGCTATGGCCATCACCGCCGATGTAAGTCAGGAAGCAGAATGGTCACGAGTCGCAGATGAACTGGAAACCAATTTCGGCCGGGTGGACATTCTCGTCAATAATGCCGGCGTCTATTACGCGACTGCGCTATCACAATTGTCGGCCGAAGTCTGGCGCTCAATGATGGCCGTTAACCTCGATGCCGTATTCTTCGGCATTCGTGCCATCGTGCCTCTGATGCAGCGAAACAGATGGGGACGGATCGTCAATATCGGCTCAAATGCCATCGGCATGTGCATGGACGGTATGAGTCATTACATCACTGCGAAGTTGGGTGTCGTCGGCCTGACCCGCGGACTCGCGAGCGAGTTGGCACAAGACAACATCACTATCAATGTCGTCCACCCCGGGCTCACGAACACCGAGGGTGCATCAATCATGCCGGAGGAGATCAAGGCGACCATCTACACGAAGCAAGCCATCAAGCGGCTTGGGCAACCTGCGGATATCGCAGCCGCAGTCGCGTTCCTGACGAGCGATGACTGCAGCTTCCTGACCGGACAGGAGCTGACTGCCGACGGCGGCTTCATGCGGCTCTAGCCCTCAGTCCGGGTTACCGACAGGCGTGATGCGAAATTTTGTAAGCATCGCTGCATTCGGTTCCAACTCACGCGGGCCCGACGGGAACCCGTTCGACTGCAGTAGGAACGCCACGATATCCGCGTAGGCCTGAGCGCTGAGACTGCGTGGGCGCTGCTTGGGCATGGTCGTGAATACGATCTGAAAGAGCTCATTCAAGTCATGGCCGGCCCAGTGCTGGAGGAACGAATCGCCGGCGAGAGGTGGCCCTAGATCCAGACCTCCCAGATCAGCGCCGTGACATGCGATGCAGGACTGTGCGGAGAGCTTCTCTCCGCGAGCGGCTTGAGCAAGCGTGTAGGTGCCCCTGCCGCTACCCGAATCTCCGTCCACGCTCTGAACGATCAGCTGGCCTGCGGCCCACGGCGTTTCAAGGCTGGAAAACACGTAACTCCCCGGCTTGGAGATGCTCATCAGCACCGACTTTCCCGGCGCTATGGGTCCCACCTTCCACGACTGGTCCCGCGACGCGATCGTGTGAGGCACCGCGCCGCGATTGGTCCACCGTATGTCTACATTCGCCTTGACGCTGGTCCGTAGCGGCATAATCCCCGATTCGTCGGGCACCGTCCCGGGTGACTGCGGACTCCAATTCTCCGATTTTCCGACCCCGAGCGTGATCTCCCCCGAACCGTCTTCGGTCAAGGTCTGAACCATTCCATCGAACCCCGTGACGCGCGGCGGCGGCGGCGGTGCGGGACGAGCTGCGATACTTCCGCCCACCTTGAACGCCCACAGCGACTGGCCCATGGGCACCGCGACGTATTGGATCCCATCAGTCTCGTAAGTGGCCGCGGGGACCCCGCTTGTCGGCCCGCCTGGCCCAGGCACGCTCAGAGAGCCTGTCTGAAAACGCCACAGCGTTTTTCCGGTACGAGCATCGTTCGCTTGGAAGTTGCCATCCGCTTCCATATGAAACAGTAGGCCGCCCGCGGTGGTGAGAGCACCGCTCCCGATTTCGAGATCCCACGGCGAGCGCCTCTGCCATACAATCCTGCCCGTTCGCGAATTGATTGCTGCGTATAGGCCATACTGAGACGAACCTGGCGGATGCGACACTTTGACCGCGAACGGATCCGTCATTCGTCGATACCAAAAAGGGTGGATGCCAGCCATAGCATAGAAATAGCCGGTATCCGGATCGTAGGACATGGGCGCCATTCGCATCGTCCCGAGTGGCACGATGACGCTCGGGCCATCAGCGTCGATAGGATCGAAATAACACCCGAGGGTGAAGTGTTTGGGTGCGGTCTCTGCAGTGGCGCACGGGAGGCCGAGCTGTGTTGCGCCGACTGGAAAGGGCTGTGTCGGCGCGGTCCGCAGGGTGGCATCCTGCTTAACCGCGCGTTCTTCGACTGGACGGACTGGCTTGCCCGTCATGCGGTCTAGCATGAAGAGATAACCGTCCGTGCGGGCTACAGCCAGTGCCTTCAGCGGCTTCCCATCTATCTGTGCGGTGTAGAGAACAATCGGGGTTGCGACATCGGAGTCCCACAGGTCATGGTGAACCAGCTGAAAATACCACTTCAGCTTCCCGGTGCTCACATCCAACGCGACGATTGAGGCTGTATAGAGATTGTCTCCCGGACGGGTCTCACCGCCCGCCATGGGAACGGCATTTCCAGTACCGTAGTAGACGAGTCCCAGCTCGGCATCGGCGGCTCCCTGTGTCCAGATCGCCCCGCCACCTCTTTCGCGTGCCAGAGGATCCTTGCCCCACGTTTCGACGCCCGGTTGGCCGTCTCTCGGAATCACGTCGAAGACCCAGATCAATTTACCGGTCTTCGCGTCGAGCGCGGCGATCTTTCCCCGCGCACCGCCGTCACCGCCGCTCAAGCCGACAGTGACGACACCGTTCACGTAGGTGGGCGCGCCGGAGATGAAGCCGATGTTAGGACTAAACGCCGGCGTGGCGACAGAATATCTGACCTGCGGCTGCGAGCTGGCCGCTTCCGGCCCTGCATTTCCGATATAACCCGTCCAGATTCGCTTGCCGGTCTTCTGGTCCAGAGCAATTACACGAGTGTCGGCGAGCCCACAAAAGACCAGACCTTCACCGACTGCGACCCCGCCGCGCGCGGGCGCGGAGTCTGTCGGCTCGTACTCCCAGATCGTCCGCCCTGTGGCGGGCTCAAGTGCGTAAATCAATTTACCGTCATTAATGAAGAGTTCACCGCCAGCGACCACAGGCGGTGTACGGGTGGGCGCACTGAGTTTCCTCTCCCACGCACCCGCGAGCCTCGACACGTTGCTGACATTGATCTGAGTCAACGGGGAGTGACGCGCATTGGAGCTGTCGCCGCCAACGGTCCACCACTCGCGCTCACCCCCGTTCGGATTCGCCCCCGCAGATGCTAGAGCGCCCGTTGCGAGAATCGCTGCCAGGATCCACGTGAGGCCGCGTGCTGACATGTGGAAGGCTTTATGACGGGGGTTTCCACCGCCGCACAGCCGTCCCCTTCTCATACGGTTGGGGCGACGGATACGTAATCAGCTCGATGATGGCGCCGAAAGGAGCCTTGAGGAGGCAGAACCGATTTCCTGGACCACTTTCGGCACGCGTCAGATCCCACGGCGCAGCAAGAAGCTGAGCTCCCGCCGAAACAGCACGTTCGATCGCTCGCTCGAGATGGTCGACATACAGCGCGACGTGTTGCCATCCGATATCACACGCCCTCGCCGCGGGTCGTTGATCCTTCACTGTGTATTGAAATAGCTCGATACCGGGACCTGTGCCCATCTTGTACATGCGGATCACATTGACTTCGGATCCTGCGGGAATGCCGATCGCCTTTTCCACCTCAGGGCCCTTGAACGGTGGCATCTCGCGGCTGAGCGTTTCGTAAATGAACTGTGCTCCGAGCCCATCGATCAAAAAACGTTCGGCCCCGACGATGTCGACGACCGTAAGGCCAACGTGATCGATTCCTCGGGCCGTGCTGGCAGTCACGCTTGTATACCCCTTGGTCCTGGAAACCATGCGCCCGATTGCCGATCGAGCTCGGCGCGGTAGACATCTGCATGCCCGACTTCCTGCGCCTACCTTCTGTCGAAGGCTGCACCGCGGTCCAATTCCTTGTTGAAATGGCGGCGATATCCGCCAGGAATGGCCGGAGGGACCTCAAGGTCCAACGCTACAGGTGCGCCGCCCCGTCGATCGCGAACTTGAGGCTGGTCCGCAGCCGCGCCGTATCGTATTCCGGTGCTAAGGCGGCGAGCAGTTCAAGTGCCGTCCGCGCAAGATGTCGCCCGGCCAGCTCGCCCGACAGGGACACTTTGCCCGCACACATCGCCTCGACCAACTCTCGATGCTCCGCTTCACCACGCTGCCACCAGCCGACCAAATGTGCCCCCTTGTACGCTGACTGATAGCGTTCGCTGCGAAGCTCTAATTGCTCTAGCTCCGGGATGAGTGCACTGCCGGCTTCTGCGACGATCAATTGATGAAACCGTCGATGGAGTACCTGCCACTTCTCGAAAGAATCGTGGGCGTCTTTGCTTTCAAGCGACCTGACGACCCCCCGCAACTGCTTGGTCAGCGCGGGTGTGATGCGGCGAGTCGTTATGGCCACGCCCAGCGCTTCCAGCGCCACGCGTTTCATATAGAGCGCCTCGATGTCTTGCGGGTCGAAACCCACAACGCGGCTACGGTAATTCGGCTCGCCGACGAGAAGCCCGCCCTCCTGGAGCATGCGAATGGCTTCTCGTACCGGCGTCCGACTTACGTTCAGCGCACGGGCGAGCTGCACTTGGGACACAATTGTACCGGGCTGCAGCTTTCCGCTCAGAATGGATGCCTGCAGCGTGTCATAAACATCAATCGCTGTTCTTCGGCCGTCACCTCGCCCGATTGGCTTCAGAATGTCTCTCAAAGAATTCATGTCACAACGATATCATAAGAACCGTCACCCACTTAGGTGCAAGTCAACTCGTGACTCGCACGACCTGCGACTTGCGCGCAAGAACGAAGTCCCACTGGACCATCCAGAATGGATTCACGAGTCCGAGCGCCGAGGCGCGCGGTGCGTCGTCCACCCGGTCGAACTTCGCTATCAATGAATGCTTAACTCCAAATACAGCATCCTTTGAGAGATAAGGGCAGTCCGGCGTGAAAATGTGTGTGACAAGGGTGTCATACCCCGGCGCGCTCACGATGAAATGAAGGTGTGCCGCCCGGTTCGGATGGCGATCTAGAGCGTGCAGAAGCGTCCCGACAGGCCCGTCGTCAGGGATCGGATACCAACGAGGTTTGACCGAGCGGAACCAGTATTCTCCGCTCTCATTCGTCTGGAAGACTCCGCGCAGGTTGAACTGGGGCTGAATGTCCGGTTGCTGAACGTCGTAGAACCCGTCTTGATTCGCCTGCCACACATCCAGCGTCGCCCCTGATACGGGACGCCCGTCCGTATCGAGAACCCGCCCGCGTACGCACAACGGCTCGCCTTTTCCATCCAAGCAGATATTCGCGCCCATCTCGAGTTTGGGAGCACCCGCAACATGGAATGGACCGAGTACCGTGTTCTGCGTTGATCCCGGTGGGCGTTGATGATTTATCGCATCGACCAACATCGATACACCGAGCACATCCGAAAGGAGGATGAACTCCTGACGCCAGTCGGTGCATGTGTGCCCTGTTTGGGTCAAGAACTCAATGGCGACCTGCCACTCGTCGGGGGTGATCCGGGCCTCTTTCACCGCCGCGTGCAGATGTCGGACAATGACTTTCATGATCGCGGCCAGACGCGGATTCGCTTTCGGACCCGTGCGTCCGTTCACAATCTCTGCCGACCACCCTGGTTCAAAGTAGACAGTATCGTGGGCTCGGGGTTCTTTATGCGTTGACATCATGCGTTTCCATGGATATCACTGTAGGTGGTTCACCGGCCCACGCGCGAGCGAGCAAAGTGCGAATCGCCGCGAAGTTCAGGGGTCGTGGGTTCCAGTATGGATTCGCAAGCGCGCGCGAGGCGGACTCCTCGATTCCGGACTGCGGCATGCCGATATCGCGCAAGGAGCGCTTCAGACCGAGTTCCCCGCAGAGCTCGAACAGCGTCGCGGGGGGATTCGAACCGAGGACGCTCTGGAGCTTGCCCTGAATCTCACCGAGAGCCGGCCAGCTATAAGCCAGTGCATGCGGAAGAACGATGGCATGCGTCTCGGCGTGAGGAAGGCGGAATAGTCCGCCCAGAACGTGGCATAGCTTGTGATGGAGAGCCATGCCGACCGCACCCAGACATGTGCCACATAGCCAGGCCGCGTAGAGGGCCGGAACGCGCCCAGACCGATCCTGGGAATTCCGAGCGATCCTGGGCAGCGCTGCGGCGAGGACCCCGATGCCTTCCAGTGCCAGAAGCGTTATGACGGGATTGCGGTCTCGCGCGTAGCATGCCTCGACCGCGTGCGCGATCGCGTTCATGCCGCTTGCTGCTGAAACCGCAACCGGAAGGGTCAGCGTCAGATCGACATCATAGACCACGACCTCAGGCAAGATCCGCGGGTCGGTGCGCGTCGTCTTCATGCCGTCTACCAATTCTCCCAAGATCGCCGTCAACTCCGATCCGGCGTATGTGGTCGGGATGACGAGCTGCGGGAGATCGGTTCGCCATGCAATCGCCTTTCCGAGCCCGATGGTCGATCCACCCCCGATCGAGATGAGACCATCCACTTTAAGATCCCGAACCAGCTCCATCGCCCTTTCCGTGACAGCAACGGGCGTGTGGGCTACTGCACCGGGAAACACGTCTGTCGCACGATCGCCCAGGCGTTGCGCAAGTTGGCGTGCCGCACGCTCATGGCCTCGAGTGGACAAAAGCAGAACCCGCTTCAATTGAAGGCGTTCGATCTCCTCCGGAACTCGTCCGATCGTTCCCTCCCCGAAGACCACGCGCCCGGGATTAGCCGTGTACACACATGCCGGAACCATCGATGTCGCTGCCCCGCGCTGATGCGCGATCAAGCAATTGCCGCCGAAGGGTTGGCGCAGACCGCATCGTGAGCGGAGCTCAGCTCCAGACGAAATAGCCTATCGGCGTTCTGCCGCCCGATCTTCAGTCGATCCCCTTCGCTGATCGCAGCGCTGTCGAACCAATTTGCGGCGTGACTCACGTTCTCGAAGGGCCAATCCGTGGAAAACAGAATGCGATCGCTGCCGATCTCCAGCATCGCATCGATCAGTGATTGTGTGCGGAAGTTGCCTGAGGTAGTGATGTAGAAGTTGTTGTGAAAATAGTATGAAAGGGGTTGCTTGGCGCGATGTCTCTTGGGCGCCTGGACCCAGGCGTTGCGATTATCGACGCGCCACATTGAGATCGGCAGCCCTTCCCCCATATGACCCAAAATGATCACCAGTCGGGGATGTTCATCGAACAGTCCCGACCCCATTAACCGCAAAGCATGCACCGCGGTCTCCTGACCGAATGCCCACGTCGGGCCGAGCAACCATTCGTGGCCGCGGTAAATCTGCGCGTGTTGCGGGAGCGGATTCCTCGGATGAAGATAGAAAGGAACGCCAAGCCGTTCCGCCTCGGCCCAGAATGGGCGGAACATGGGCATGTCGTAATAAAGTGTTTCGCTACCATCACCGCTCTGGGAAAAACCATTTACGAGAGCTCCCTTGAAGCCAAGCTCGCCGACGCATCGCGCCAATTCTCGGGCCGCATGGTCGGGATCCTGCAAGGGGAGCGCCGCGAGGCCCTGGAAGCGATCGGATCGCTTAGCAACCTCTCCGGCTAGATAATCGTTGGCGCGTCGGGCGATCTCAACGGCTCGTGCGGCGTCCGCAATCGCTTGGATCGCTGGGGCGTTCAACGACAGCAGCATCATCTGAACGCCGTGGGCATCCATCTCCCGTAGGCGCCGGTCCTGTATATCCATCAGTCGCGCGGAGAGCTCTGGCCAGTACGAGTCCGGCACGAACCCCGCCGAATCCATCAGCGTCTCCGGAATTGCGAAGTGTTCTTCGAGGGCGATCTTGCCTTGCATCGTACAGACTCGTGAGGGTCCAATCCCAATGCGATTCGTTGCCTACCCCTTCTCGACCTAGGTGATCGGCGTCACGAGCTCACCCAACGGGCCTACTTGCATGCGCACTTCATCGCCAGCCTTCAGGTATTCCGGTGGCTTACGGCCGTGCCCAACGCCTGCAGGGGTGCCGGTCGCAATGATGTCCCCTGGAAACAGCGTCATGATTGAGGTCAAGTGCTCAATGATCTTCTGTACGCCAAAGATCATCTGGTTCGTGTTCGATTCCTGCTTTGTCACCCTGTTTACGGAAAGCCGCACAGGAAGGTTTTGCGGATCGTCGACGAACTGCCGCGGAACCAGGTAGGGGCCCACGGGCGCAAATCCATCGAACGCCTTGTGCTGCACCCAATCCACACCAATAGGCGGGCGGTCCGCGAGCCAGTCACGGGCTGAAAGATCATTGAAATTCGCGTAGCCGGCCACGTATTTGAGGGCATCTGCTGTATCGACATTGACACACTTGGTACCGATGACGACCGCGAGCTCCGCTTCCCAGTCCATCATCCGGGATCTTTTCGGCACCGCAACCGCCTGTCCGGAACCACGAATCGTATTATTGGCAGGCTTCAGAAAACTATAGGGGTAGGTCGGCATCATCGGGACCGCCATTTCCGCGATGTGGTCGTGATAGTTAGAGCCAATGCAGATGATCTTCCCCGGCAACGCAATGGGCGCGAGAAACTGTGCGTCAGCTGCCGCCACACCGCGCGATTCGAAATGGCTCAGATGCCTACTCACGCACTGGTCAAGCTGCTCACTCCAATAGGCCCACTCGAGCAGCAGCGGCATCAAATCCAAAGGTGCCGTGCCAAGCTTCTCTTGAATAGCACCGTTAAGAAGCACATCGATAGGTAACAGGTAACCCGCTCGCTCGACGACCACCCGCGCACTGTCACTCTGCTTTACGACTCCCAGACGATACATTTCACCTCTACCCCGCTTGAACTGTGTTGTCGCTCTTGTGAAAGGATCGCGTCGCGAAGCGGTGGAGGCCATCAGCAAAAGGCTGCCGAAGCGCTGACTCGCTTAGCAATGATGCTGTTGGACGATGAGACGCGAGCTCCGATGAGCGGGCGCAGGAATCGCACACACGGTTACAGGCTCCGAAGCAAGCCGCCATCGACGATCAACGTCTGTCCCGTAATGAAGGCTGCATCATCCGAGGCCAGAAACGACATCGCCCCTACGAGATCCGCCGGTACCTCGGAGCGTTTGATTGCTTGAGCCTGAGCAAAGTGCTCGAACATGTCACCGGACTGAAACTGTGCCATGGTGTGGGGCGTTCGTGTTAGCCCTGGTGCAATGCAGTTCGCTGTGATGCCATGGGGGGCCAGATCGGTTGCGATGCCCCGCGTGAAGCCTACCACCGCTCCCTTTGATGCGATGTAGTGGGTGAATCCGCTGATCACCAGGCCTAACGTGTTGGAGGCAATGTTTACGATTCGTCCATAGCCGTGCTTCACCATCGCAGGCGTGAGCGCGCGACACACCAGAAACATGCTGTCGACGTTCACTGCCATGACACGCCGCCACTCCTGTAACGTGATGTCAGGAAAAGGCTGATTAGGACTGATACCTGCGTTGTTGACAATGATGTCGCAGCGCCCGTGCTTCTCGAGCACAGCTTTGCCGAGCTTTCCAACCTGCGGCTCGTCCGATACATCAATCGCGTGAAAATCGGCGGCTGCGGCCCCTGCCTCAACGAGCTCCGTCGCGAGAGTGGGACTCGGCGTTCGGTCAACCGCGATGACGGTCGCCCCCTCAGCGGCGAGCCGCTTTGCGAACGCGTTCCCGAGCCCTTGAGCCGCCCCGGTCACCAGCGCCACCCTCCCCCGTTTGCGTGCCTCCGTCGCGCTCATTGGACCGCCTTGTTGTCCAGTAGGTCGTGTTCCATTGCTCGCGTCTACAGCTGGCTCACATCCGCATGGATTCTCAGGTCATCGATTCGCTCACCACGCCGACGAAGGACCGTGCAGCCCTTGACTACGTAGAGGCTATCGTTCTGGCGGGTATACATCACAATCAGTTCCCCGATTCCTATCCGCCCGTCGTGCAGCGACCAGGCACCGGTGATGCTGTGTGACATCGCTTTGATGCGACTCCACAGCCCTCCAATGGCACCGCAGAATGCGGCCTTGCCAACGGCAGTTGGAAAGTTGGCGAAGGTCATTTGCACGTCATCGGTCACCTCCGCCGCAAGCCGCTCCATGTCCAGACTATCTGCAGCTCGGAAGAACTCATATATCCAGGAGGCATCACCGATCGTATCCGTAGGATGCGGCAAACCAAGTTTCTCCCGCCCTTGTTCATCCACCGTTCGGCGCACCGCAGCCAAGGTTGAAGAAACTGCGTTCAGATAGGCCCCTTCCATTGGGCTGAAATGTTTTCGCTCTGCGTCACTACCATTCGGCACGCCCTCCTTCGTCAGCCCAAATGCAAATGTGAGCGTGAGATTTCCTGCCGAATCCTCTCCAATAATGTTTTCGATCCGTCCGAGCTCGCTACCTGCGATGCGATCGAAAATAACGCGCTTCTCGGGTTCGAACGTAACTCGTTCTCGCAAAGGCACGCCGTTGAGCACGATATCCCGGACCAACCATCCTTCGCCCTTTTCCGCAACGTCACATCGGGTCATGATCGGCACGAAGGGCAAAGCGTTGTTGGCCTTCATCACAAGCCCCTGCCAGACATCATGGCGACTCAGGAAAGACTTGGCGGGCTCATTTACCGGGATGGTTCTCTTCAGCTCGTACACGACGACACCTCGTACGATGCATTGTCTGACTGACCGCACGCGCGCAAGCAACGCAGCGCCGCGCCGCGCTCGTAACTTGGTGCGAGCGGGTTCGAAACGGCCGGCACGCGTCGCTTTTTAGAGTAGTAAACTGTATCCACAATTGCAAGTAAGACAGGTCGCGCGAATTCCGCGGACGCGGCGTGTGGGACGAAACTGGTACATTGAAGCGTCAGGCGGAGTTGCTTTCCCGAGGCGCTTTTCAGCGAGGTCTGAAAGTTATCGCGAGGGAGCAACCGTGGAAAGGCAGGACATACGATGGGTGCGTGCGAACGCTCTAAAGAGTTAGGGTGTATACACAATTCCACCATCCAGCGCGAAAGGCTCCGGTTGGTGACTTGAGGAGATAATGTGAAGGCATTCGTAATCGGGGCAACTGGGTTTATCGGTGGCGCGGTGGCTAGACATCTGGCCGAGGCTGGCCATGTAGTGTCGGGACTTGCGCGCTCGGAGGCGCGAGCGGCTCAGCTGCGCAGAAGCGGGATCAATCCAGTGGTAGGTGACCTTGAGTGCACGCTGGGTAACGTTGTTTCAGCGGCAACGGGCGTCGAAGTAATCATCTTTGTGCCACAAGTAAGGCCCGAAACAGAATTCCGGGGCGTCTCTGCCCTCCTTTCGGCTCTTGAGAACACCCAGAAGACGTTCATTTTCGTTTCGGGAACGGGAGTATTTCTTCAGCGAACGGGCGGTGCATGGAGCCAAGACTGCTTTGCCGAGGATGATGCATTTGCGATAGAGCCGTTGGCAGCAAGTCGTTTTGAAGTGGAAAAGCTCGTTCGTCGGGCGCCCAGCCGAGGTGTACGCGGTGTCGTGCTGCGCCCACCCCTGATCTGGGGTCCCGGGGATCACGGGCACGTTGCCCTGACCTACCGCTCAGTTGCGCTGACGGGAGCGGCTTGCTACATCGGTGAAGGTTTAGCAGCGTTCACGAACGTTCACATCGACGACGTCGTGCAACTTTGTGTGCGTGCTCTGGAGGTAGGCGAGTCAGGAGCGCTGTACCATGCAGTGGGCGGTGAAATACCCAACCGGTGGATTGCCGAGGCCGTGGCTCAGGATATGCAGTGCGAGACTCGTAGCGTAACCAGCGAAGAGGCAACGCAGATCTGGGGCGAGTTCGGCAGCATCGTCATGGGAGGCTCGAGTCGATCTCGTTCACCCCGCTCGCGCGAGCAGCTCGGCTGGACTGCGAAGAGGACCGATATGCTGACCATGATCGGTGAGCCGCGCCTAAGGGCACTGGCGGCGCGTGAGGCGAAGGATCGATAGCACTTGCTAAGGGCTCTTGTCCAAAAGCTCAGTGCGTCGGGCTCAGAAACTGCGTGCGGTGTCGCGACACAATGTCTTCGAGAAAACCGGCCACCGCGCGTACCCTGGGCGCAGTGACAGTATCGGCTGCCCGCTGCAGCCAATACTCGCGCTGGATTTGTATCTCTTGGGGCAGCACTGGCGCAAGGCGTGCATCGGGAGCGGCCGTAAAATGATGTAGCAGCCCAAGTCCGGACCCGTGTACGACGGCCTGTTGCTGCGCGAGAATGGAACTGCTGCGAAAAGCGGCCGATTCGCTCACAGGCAACAGGGAGCGAAGCTCGGGAAACTCGATGATCTCTTCGATGTATCCGACGAAAGGATGTCGGGTCAGTTCCGTGACGCTGCGGATAGGACCACACTTTCTCAGATAGTCACGCGAAGCATAGAGGCCGAGTCCGTACCGGAGCAGTCGCCGACTCACAAGCCGCCCCTGCGCCGGTCTGCTGAACGTGATGGCCAGATCCGCCTCCCGGCGCGACAGACTTAGGGCTCGGGTCGCAGGAATCAACTCCAAAGTCAGCCCGGGGTAGCGCGTTCGAAGTTCCGCAACGTGACAGGCAATGAATGACGCTCCGAAGGCCTCCGGCGTGGACAGCCGTACCGTCCCGGCGACAGCTCTTCCGCGCTCACCGATGTCTCCTGCCTCCTCGACAGCGGTTTCGATTCGCTGGGCGTGCACGACCAGTGCCCTCCCCGAGTCGGTCAGTGCGACGCCTCGAGGAGAGCGATCGAACAACCGAGTACCAAGCGCTTTCTCCAATTGATCCACTCGCCGCGACACGGTTCCATGATCCAGACCCAACTGTCGGCCCGCCAGCACCAGCCGGCCCGTGCGAGCGACCGCAAGAAATACGCGCAATACGTCCCAGTCCGCTATGTGCATGCATGCACACCTGTGTTGCAGAGAACCGGCTTCGTTCGAAACCCGGAGCGAGTATAAGGACCCACACCGACGGCGGCGCCATTCTTTTGCATATGAACGACCTCAATACTTGTCGCGTAGAGTCTCGAGTCATCGGCTCTGTACCGACGATCGGCCACTTCATTGGTGGGCGTCGAGTCGACAGCCCGACAACTGCTAGATGCGCCGACGTTTTCGACCCGAGCACGGGCAGCGTGCAAACCCGGGTGGCGCTCGCCGATCGGGCCCTGCTTGAGCGCGCGGTCAATGCAGCACAGGCAGCGCAGCCTACGTGGGCGGCCATGAATCCCCAGCGTCGCGCGAGAATCCTCTTTGAATTCAAGCGTCTCGTCGAAGCCGATCTGACTACGCTCGCTCATCTCATCGCTTCCGAGCACGGTAAAGTCGTTGCCGACGCTCGTGGAGATATTCAGCGCGGCCTCGACGTCATTGAATTCGCGTGTGGGATTCCACATCTGCTCAAGGGTGAGTACACATCCGGCGCGGGACCCGGCATCGATGTGTATTCGATGCGCCAGCCGCTCGGGGTTGTTGCCGGTATCACTCCGTTTAATTTCCCCGCCATGATTCCCATGTGGATGTTTGGGCCAGCTCTGGCGAGCGGTAACGCATTCATTCTCAAGCCCTCAGAGCGTTGTCCCTCAGTGCCTATGAGACTTGCCGAGCTGCTGCACGAGGCGGGACTTCCCGAGGGCACATTCAGCGTGTTGAACGGCGACGCCGAAATCGTCGAAGCCATAACGGATCACGACATGATCAAGGCTGTGAGCTTCGTCGGATCCTCCGAAGTGGCTCACCGCGTGTACATGCGGGCCGCTGCAGCGGGCAAACGTGTCCAGGCGATGGGTGGAGCGAAGAACCACGGAATCATCCTGCCGGATGCCGATCTGGATCAAACCATCCCTGATGTTGTAGGCGCCGCATTTGGATCGGCAGGTGAGCGCTGCATGGCGCTCCCAGTGGTAGTACCGGTTGGCGACGATACGGCCCGCCTCGTCCGCGACCGGCTAATCACTGCAATACAAGCATTACGAGTGGGCCCTGCGCGGGATGAGACTGTGCACTACGGACCACTCGTGACGGCTGCACATCGGGCGCGCGTGCGCGCTCACGTTGGACTGGCTATCGAGGAGGGGGCGGAACTTGTACTTGATGGCCGCAACATCGATGTACCGGGCTGTAAAGAGGGCTTCTTCATGGGACCCACACTCTTCGATCGGGTCACTCCCAGTATGCGCAGCTACCAGGAAGAAATCTTTGGCCCGGTGTTGCAAATCGTACACGCCGCCGACCTGGCCGAGGCCATCCAGATCGCCTCGCAACACCAGTACGGGAACGGAGTTTCGATCTTCACGCGGGACGGCGGCTCGGCGCGCAGCTTTGCCGAGCGCGTCGAGGTAGGCATGGTCGGTATCAATGTGCCCATCCCCGTGCCAGTTTCGTACCACTCCTTTGGTGGCTGGAAGCGATCCACCTTCGCAGACCTCAATCAGTACGGCACCGACAGCGTACGCTTCTTTACCCGAACGAAGGTGGTGACACAGCGCTGGGCAGGTGACGGTTCCCAGCATCGCAGTCGGTTCAGCATCCCGACACACTAGGTGAGGCGCAATGCCCCGCCGTATGCTCCCAAGGTATCTCGGGTATTGCGAAACGTGATTTGACCCTCCTGATGGTGGGCCCCTATCGTCGGCCGAAAACGCAATCACCGACTTGCGTAGCAATCGACGAGCGTGGCGTTTTCAATGAAAAGCTGGATCTTGGGGGGGACAATGAGGCGCTGCATCACCATTCTGCTGCTGAGCGGAGTCGTTACCGCTTACTCACAGGTCGTCACCGCAGACACCGCCGATGCGGGGGACGAAACTGCCGCTGCGACTCCGCCCGCCGAAGGAAACCTGAACGAGGTTATCGTAACCGCTCGAAAGAGAACCGAGCTGCAGCGCGATGTGCCGATCTCAATCGAGAGCGTATCGGGTGAGCAACTCGTCGTGTCGAATGTGAGTCAGATCGGCGATCTTGTGTCGCGCATCCCAACAATCACGATGTCGTACGCCACGACCCAACCATTCTTGGAGATTCGTGGCTTCGGAACTGGCAATAATCAATCCTTCGACCAAGGCGTTGGCAAGTTCTTCGACAATGTGTCTTTCGGACGCGATCAGGATCTGCGCTTACCACTATTCGATCTGGAACGCTTGGAAGTGTTGAAGGGCCCGCAGGTACTGCTCTACGGAAACAGCTCGACCGCCGGCGCACTCAACATCACGACGAAGAAGCCCGGCTCGGTATTCGAGGCAGACGGTTCAGTCGGCTATGAATTTAATGCCCAGGAAGTGCTTGCCGAGGGTGGAGTGACTGTTCCGGTCAACGACAAAATAAGCTTCCGAGTGGCCGGCATGTACCAGGACCTCAACGAGGGATGGGTATACAACACGCTGCAGTTCCAGCAGGTTCCGCAGACGCAAAACTATGCCGGTCGCTTGATCTTGAAGTTTCTGCCAACGTCGGATCTAGAGATACTTCTCAAGACCGAATTCGATCATGTGCGAACCCAAGGTTTCGGTGGGGAGGCAGCTGCTCAGCCCTTAACAGGACCGCCTGTATTCACTGAAGTCAACGTAAACGCAGTCACCGAATACAACAACGCCGTCGCGCCTTTCTTTATCAACCCATATAACGCGCTTAACAACCAGACGTATCAGCTGGACATCAATTTCAATGCCCTAGGTGGAACCATTACCTCGACGACGGCGCGTCGCATTCTTGACTTTACGAACTCGACACCAGGTGTGTTCCCGTTACCCGTGTTGAATGGATGGCTCGATAGCACCTACACGCAAACGAGCGAGGAGCTGCGCTATAGCGGAAGATTGGGCGCTTTCGACTTAACTCTCGGCGCCTTCTATCAGCACGAGCAGCTCGATGACGTTACCGCCATCCAGACCAACCTTCCAGCCTTTGGTGCGCCCGTCCCGCCCTTTGCTTTTGATTTCGTACTGGACGAAGCGACGCGGTCGTATTCTGGCTTCGCCGACGTCATTTACCATTTCACGCGGGCCTTCAGCCTTGACTTAGGCGCCCGCTACAGCAACATCACGCGCGACGCTTCACAATCTGCATTTCCGGGTAACATCGTACCCAACCAAACGTTCAATATGGGAATGGCGGGCGTCGATCGCAATCCCGCACTTGACCCGCTGTTGATGGCCTTCTTTGGAGTACCGCCGCACGACTACACGGGTTTGCACCTAAGCGAAAATTTCTTCCAACCCCAGGTGGTCGCGCAGTATAGATTCTCTGACACACTTCAGACCTACGCGAAGTACGTAAAGGGCGACAAGGCGGGCGGGTTCGATTCAAACTACTTGGGTACTCCGGGGACCCTGTCACCAAGCAACGTTGCGTTTAAGCCGGAAAGTGCGGAGGGATTCGAGCTCGGGATCAAGGGCCTCACTCTGAACAACACTCTTGACTGGGCTCTTGATGCCTTTTACACACAGTTCAAAGATCTTCAAACCAATGCATTTGTTGGAACGGCCACTGTGAGTGTCGTCACCAACGTCGGTAAAGCTCGCACCCAGGGCCTGGAGTTTGAGATGCACTATGTTCCATTTGAAAGGCTACAGATCAGTACGACCGCAGCGTACATAGATGCTAAGTATACTGACTTCCCTGGCGCAGCGTGCACACGCGCGCAGACGGCCGCGCAGCCCCTCGGATGCCAACAGGATCTCTCGGGCACCCCGCCTCCGTTTTCTTCAAAATTCGCCGGAACACTGGGTGCTGAATATGAGATACCCCTCGGCACCTATTTCATTGCGCCTGGCGTCTTGTTGATCGGACGCTCCGCATACAATCCTTCGGTAAATCGCGAACCCCTGTTGGAGCAGCAAGGGTACGTTCAGTTGGACGCTCACATCGATCTGCGGCCGGCGATGGGTTTCTGGTCACTTTCTTTGTTCGGGCGTAACCTGACCAACTACCAGTACAGGGAGTACGGCGACACTGTGCCTTTGACGAATGAAGGACTGCAAGCGGGTTTGTCCCGCGGTCAACAGGTTGGCTTACGGGCCGCCGTTAGATTCTGACCCGCCACGACAGGTTCGATGAAATGGTCACACCATCCAAACAAAGCATATCTGCCACCACGAAGGATTGGGTCGCGGCTGCCTTCGAGGTTGCCGACAATGGGCCACCGAGCGCGCTGGCACCTTTCCTATCTGACTCCATCGAAATGCGGGTCGGCAACGGGGACACGTTGAGAGGCAAAGAATCTGTTCTCAGGGCACTGAGTGCGCCCTCGCCGGTCAAATCAGTGCGGCACGTTCGTCAGGTCCTTGTAATGGATGGTAACTCGGCCGTTCAGCTTTCAACCGCGCACTACACGCTGCACAATGGCAAGGTGGTAAGTATTCCCGTCGCGACACATTTCCGCCGCGATGCCCGCGACCTGATAGATCGGGCCTGGCTGTACATGGATTTCACGCCGGTCATCGAAGCCGCGACGGCCTCCTCCTGATATCTCCATTTTCGAACTGAGTAGCGATGATGAGCGGATTACTCAACGGCAAATCGATCATTATTACCGGTGCGGGTGGCGGTATCGGTTCTGTCAGTGCGCAAGTGCTCGCGAGCGCTGGCGCACGCGTGACGATGACAGACGTGAACGAGGAGGCCGGACGGGCGGCGTGCGCCGTGGTTGTTGCAGCCGGCGGTGACGCGACCTTCGTCCGCGCCGACCTTTGTGTTGAATCCGATGTTGCGCGCCTGGTCGCTGCGGCAGTTAAGCAATACGGCCGGCTGGATGGCGCTTTCAACAATGCAGGTGTCGAACAGCGAAACAAGCGATTGGATGATCTCACGCTCGAAGAGTGGGAGCGCGCGCTGCGAGTCAATCTCACAGGAGTCTTCCTATGCCTCAAGTATGAGGTGAAGGCAATGCTCGAAAGTGGCGGCGGTGCAATTGTAAACACCGCGTCCACAGCCGGACAGATTGCATTTCCTGGAGTCGCCGAATACTGCGCCTCCAAACATGGCGTGATTGGCCTGACACGTGCAGCCGCCGTCGATTTTGGTCGCCAGGGGATTCGCGTAAACGCCGTGATGCCTGGGGCCACTCGAACTCCCATGATGGAACGACTGCTCGAACAGAAGGAGTTCGCCGCCATGGTGGCACCCGTCCTCGCACGTCACCCCATCGGCCGCTTCGGGCAGCCACGCGAAGTTGCCGAAGCGGTGGTTTGGTTGTTGTCACCAAACGCCTCCAACGTGACGGGCGTTGCCCTCGCGGTGGACGGTGGCTTCTTGGCGAACTGATTGCGGAAAGGCAAGCGCGATGATCGACTACTATTTCAGCCCCGGCCCCAATCCGTTGAAGGTGTCACTCTTTCTCGAGGAGTGCGGGATTCCTTACCGACCGATCAGTGTGGATCTGCTCAAGGGCGAGCACTTGACGCCCAGCTACTCGCGACTTAATCCCAACAATAAGGTCCCGGCCATCATCGACGATGGCGTTGCCGTGTTCGATAGCAACGCAATTCTTCTCTACCTCGCTGAAAAGCACCGCCGTTTCCTCCCGGAGGAACACGCTCGGGGTAGCCTACTGTCCTGGCTCATGTTCGTCGCCAGTGGTCTCGGTCCTTTCTCCGGTCAGGCCGTCCATTTCAAGATGTATGCGCCGGAACCCAAGGATTACCCGCTACGTCGCTACACCTTCGAAGCACGCCGCCACTATCAGGTTCTCGAGGGCCACCTGGCCGACAAGGACTGGATGGTTGGTGACACGTATACGATCGTCGACATGGCTACATGGGGCTGGATCAGACATATGGATCTCGTGCTCGGTGAGGGTGCAAAAGGTGAGTTCCCGCGCGTCGCGCGTCTGCTCGAGACGATCAGCGAAAGGCCCGCTGCGCACCGCGCTCTAGCCCTTCTGAAGGAACACAATTTCACGATGAAGTTCGACCAGCAGGCGCTCGATACGCTGTATCGGCACAAGGGAGCGGTTCAGCCTGGGCAGGTCACCTTCAAGTAATCGCTTTCTTTCAGGTGATCACTGCGAGAAATCAGTCCGGAGAGAGCAAGGGAACGCATCGATGATAGCGCTCAAGGACATCCGCTATGTGCGACTTGGCACGTCCAATCTCGATGATGCCGTTCATTATGCGACGCGCATCCTGGGTCTGGAGCTCGTGCGCCGTGACCGCTTCGGGGCCCATCTGCGCTCGGATGACCGTGACCACACGCTGGCGTACACCACGGACGATCCGCGCGAGCACGTGCTGGGATTCGAAGTATCATCGCTCGCACAACTCGACGCAGCGGCGGGTGAACTCGAGAACGCCGGCCATGCTGTCCATATCGCATCGAAGCTCGAGTGCGAGCAGCGCTGGGTCGATGCGGCTCTGCAATTCAAGGACCCGAGCGGTAACTCGATCGAGCTCATCGCGCGCCCCGCGCACAGTGGCCGCCGGTACTTCCCGACCCGGGACGCCGGAATCACCGGCTTTTCGCACGTGGGATTGCGCACAAGGTCTCCCAGAGTTGATGAGAAGTTCTGGACGACAGTGCTCAACGGCCGCGTGAGCGACTGGATTGGTGAAGCGCCGCTGTTACGCATTGACCCCGTACACCATCGATTGGCGCTGTTTCCCTCCCATTATCCCGGTGTACAACATGTCAATCATCAGGTGGAAAGCATTGATGACATCATGCGGTCCTACTATTTCTTGCGTGAAAAGAACGTCCGAATCCGCTTCGGGCCCGGCCGCCACCCAACCTCTGGGGCAATGTTCATCTATTTCGACGGGCCAGACGGAATGGTTTACGAGTACTCCTCCGGTGTACGAATGATCACGGATGAGGCCACCTACAAGCCGCGGCAGTTTCCGCTGGCAAGCAGTTCATTCTGCGCCTGGGGGTCGAAACCCGACATCCCGGAATTTGCCACCACGTGAGTTTCGCAGACCAAAGATCAGGTCCCCCACAGCAAATGAAGCAACGACGACGCTCTGCAGCTGATTCAGTGATGGTGTCACATGAGTGAAACGACTTCACCGAACGACGACGGTCGGCCATCTGCGCCCGCCACAAAGGTCGAGCCGACGTTGAAACTCAAGTTCCTGTCACACGGCACTCTCGAAACTCGAGACATCGAATTCACGCGAAAATTCTACGAAGAATTCATGGGTTTCGACGTCTTGCGCACTTCGAATATATCGCTGTGGATCCGTCTCGGAGGCCAGCACATCTATGCCGTCGTCCAGGCCAAGGGAAGCCCAAAAAAGGAAATGCCATTCCTCAATCACAACGGTGTGGATGTCGAGACCGAAGAGGAAGTAGACGAATGCCATCGCCTGGCAGTTCGTGATGCAGAGAAATGGAAGCTGCGTAAGATCAGCAAGCCCGCGGTTCAGCACGGCACGTACAGCTTTTACTTCTGGGACGCCGACGATAACTGCTGGGAAATCCTCGCGAATCCTCCGGGAGGCTACTCCTGGATGTGGGACCGTGGCGATCAGCAGGGAGTGGGTCACATGAGCCGGAAATTCGAACGACCCGCTACGACCCTGCGCAAGACACCGAAGTCTTGATTGCAACCGACTGATTTCCTCGATGCGCAGCGTCCACCATATCGGCTATGCGGTCTCGAACATCGAGCAGGCCGTGCAGCAGTGGCGCACGGTATTTGGCGCCGGTCCTTTCTTCCTCTTGGAAAGAATTCAATTCGAGATGGTCACCTATGACGGTGAACAGTGCTCCTTTAATCATTCCGCGGCTTTCGGTTGCTGTGGGCAGTACATCATCGAGCTGCAGCAGATTCACTCCAGCAGCCCTGCCGCACTGAGCAAGCGGCTGATGCCGGGTAGGCTTCCTGTCGTCAATCATATGGGTTACATCTCGGCGGCCCCAGAACGAGACAATACGGACCTAACGGCTGCCGGTTACGAGACGTTCATGCATGCAAAAACGGGTTCGGTCGAGCTGTGGCTCCATGACAACCCGGGTGCATTCGGCCATGCCATCGAAATTCTGCGCGCGTCGGATTTCCTGGATCATTTCTTCTCGGAGGTATCCGGGGCATCGCGCAACTGGGACGGCAATCGTCCTTTGAGACCGGCGAGCTAGCATCATTCAAATCTGTTGTGGCAATGGGAGTCGATCATGGTTTGTACGTGGGATCCGAAGACTGTGCTACACGATGTTGCAACGGGTCGGATCGAGCATTCGAACGTGGCTTACGAGGCCCTCCTTAAGCAGTGCCCAGTAGCCCGCTACGACGCGGGTGACGGATTTCATTTGTGGGGGATCTTCAGCCACGCCGCTGTGGGCAAGGCGGCGCTCGATACAAAAACCTTCAGCAGCGTCACGGTGCCGGAGGGTGCACCCAGGATTCTACCTTTGATGGCGGACCCCCCAGAGCACTCGGCCTATGCCCGCATGTTCAGGAATTCGTTCCGGCCGGCAGTAATAGCTGCGCTCGAACCGCAGGTGCGACCGATCGCGGCGAGTATCATCGATTCGATGGTTGCGAAAGGGAGCGCTGACTTCGCACAGGAATTCGCCTACGCATTTTCCACGCGTGTGCTGTGCATGTTTCTGCGTGTCAAGGAAGATTGGCGCATCTATAACGATTGGTCCTCGGAGATGGAGAAGCTGACGAAGGCCGGAATGCAAAGACCCCTCATGGGGCTACCGACGGATCACCTGATGAAGGTGCTGCCGTACCTTCAGGAATTGATCACCGAGCGCCGCAAGGCGCCGGCCGATGATCCAGTCAGCGGCATCATCACGGCGGACATTGACGGAAAAAAGTTAGATGACCAGGCGATCGTCGGCCTCATAATTGCTTACATCCTGGCCGGACGGTCGACCACAGCGAGTGGTATAGGGAACCTCGTGCTGCAGTTGGCTCGCGACCGAGATCTGCAAGCCTTTCTACGTGCCAACCCCGGCCGCATACCGGACGCAGTCGAGGAAAGCCTACGCATCGACACCCCGCAGCAAGAACAACCTCGCAAGGCCACGTGCGATGTCGAAGTGGGTGGTCAACTCATCAAGGCCGGTGAAGCGGTGTTTGTCAATTACGGGTCTGCCAACTGCGACCCCGAGCGCTGGGAGTCTCCCGGCACATTCAACATCGACCGGAAGCCGCAGCATTATGCGTTCGGCCGAGGCGTGCATCAGTGTCCCGGTGCACCGATGGGACGAATGGAGATGAGGGTATCGGTCGAAGAGCTGCTGGCCCGCACTCAGTCGTTCGAGCTCGCAGGCGAAGTGCGGCGGCTGACATGGCCGCGACTTTCCGTGGAGAATCTTCCGCTCAAATTCGTCGCCGAAGCGGCAGCTGAATGAAGTACCAACCGAATGTCAAAGCTGCAGAACCAGCCGCGGACACGCCGCGCGTGAGACGCATATCATCATCCGATCATGCGCGGCACGCTCCTCTTCCGAGAGCACGGAATCACGGTGATCGATCGTGCCCGAAATAACGGTCGTTTCGCAGGTCCGGCATACCCCTTCACTGCAGGCCCACATGACCTCTACGCCTGCCTCCTGCAAGGTCTCGAGGACGCTCTTGTCGGCGGGGACCATGATCGTCTTGCCCGAGAGGATAAGCTGCACTTCGAATGCAGAGTTTATTCGAGCAGTCTCGGCCGGCTTCGCGCTGAAGCGCTCGACGTGCAAAGCGCCACGGGTCCACGTTGCGCAGTGTTGCTCGACCGCTGCGAGGAGTGGCTCGGGGCCGCAGCAATACACCAGAGTCTCTTCGGCTGGTTCCTGGAGTATCGAAGGCAGGTCGAGCAATCCGTGTAGGTCCTGAGGGCGAATGGAAATCTTTTCGCCGTAGCGCGCCAGAAGCTGATCGGCGAAGGCCATCGAGGCTCGCGTCCTGCCACCATAGACTAAACGCCACTTGCTGCCTGCAGCGCTCACGGAAGCGATCATGGGCACCAAAGGCGTGATGCCAATGCCGCCAGCGATAAACAGATAGCGAGCACTCGGCAGTAACCTGAAATTGTTTCGAGGGCCCCGCACGAGGACGGTCGATCCGAGCGAAAGCCGGTCGTGCACGTGGATGCTGCCGCCGCGACTCCGAGGCTCACGCAGCACTCCGATCTGATAGGAATACCGATCCGCGGGATTCCCACACAGGGAGTATTGCCTGACCATTGCGGCTTCTAGGACCAGGTCAACGTGAGCGCCTGGCTCCCAGGCTGGTAGCGCAGCCCCACCCGCGTCCCGCAGCGTGAGGGTAATCACGCCGTCAGCGGCGATCTCGCGCTCTGCGACGACAAGGGGAAAGGCTGTCTCGTTGCTCATCTCAGCCTGCTGCTTCGAATTGCCGCCCGTAAACGAAAGGTCGTCGAGCGCGACTGTTCAGGGTTCTGGGGCGATCGTGACGCTCAGCTCGTCGAGCGTGAGGCTCAAGAGGATCTGACATGACAACCGCGAGGTTTCTCTTCTGATACCCGTTGCGTCGAGAAGATCTGCCTCATCTGGGCTCATGGGATTGAGCTTGCCGAAATCGACCGCGTCGACGTAGACATGACACGTTGCGCAGCTCATGTTGCCGCCACAAAGCGCCAAGAGCTCGTCAATATTGGCGGAGCGGATGGTCTCCATCACCGACACGCCGTTGTGGCCATCCAGGGTGATGCGCGTGCCATCCCGTGTCGTAACATTTACCTTCGCCATTCACCCATCTGCCTCCTGTCAATGAGAATCGATCATGGTAAGCACTTGTTCGACGATCACCTCCGGCGCCTCTTCGGGTATGAAGTGGCCGCACTGGGGCACGTCTCTTACGCTCACGTTGCTTGCCACCTGCTCGAGCATCGGGCCTATGAACCCACCCAAGCTCAGCGCGCCACCCATCGCGACGGCTGGAGTTTGGATTTTGTTACGGGTCAGCGGCTCGGTCTGTCCGATCGTGGTAAACGCCGCACGATAGACACCCATTGCACCGAGCACCCCCTCGCGTCCCGAAAAGGTGCGCAAGTACTCGTCCACCGTTGCGTTATCGATCGCACCCGGCGTTGCGGTGTAGCGCTCGTAAAACCAGGTCAGGAAGGCTCGCTCGCGACCCACAATCAGTCTCTCAGGGACGTCAGGGGCGAGCGCGAGCACCCACCACCAAAGCGACCCCTGACGCATCGCTTCGGGGCTGTAGCTGATCAGGTTGCTCATGATCGACGACAACATAACCGGTACTTCCGCATAGACCAGACCGGACACCTCGCTGGGGTGATTGGCTGTCCAGAGCAACGCGGGATGCGCGCCCATGTCGTGGCCGACCTGCAGAATAGGCCGGCGTTGCCCGAAATTGAGTTGTTTGGCCAGCGCACGACATTCTTCTGACAACGCTAGTGCATCGTAGCCCGCAACGCCGGCCGGCTTGTCGGAGTCGCCATAGCCCCGCATGTCTGGGATCAGGACATCAAAACCGGCCTTTCCCAAAGCCGGAGCGACCTTGTGCCAGGTGTACCCGGTACCTAAGAAGCCGTGCCAAAGGATTACTGGTGGACCTCCGGCACGGCCCCCTCGCCTATAGTGGAGAGCGACTCCATTGATCTTCGCAGAGCCGCCGACGAATCCGGTTATGGTGAGTCTTTCAGACATGAACGCTGCAAAAGTATATTCGGATATTGGACTTGCGCTGGCGCGCCCAACTCCAGTAGTACCTTACCGGAACGGCGTGAGGCCAGTCTCTCCAGAGCGATGAGATTAGTGGCGAGCCGTCAGCACGACAAATGACCAAACTGCATGGGGGCTATTGCCTCGCGGTATGCCCTTTCGCATCGCTGCGTAATCCCATATACGGACGTTGAGCCGTTGGAATCGACGCTCCGCAAAAATTGTGGTGCGCGACCGCATCATTGAGGCGACCCCCGGAATTCGTACGGCCTGAAGCTTAAGTCCGCGGTTGAGCCCCGGCCTGGCGCCCCGCGCACGATCAGGGACGAGGCGCTCCTCTAGCCGCTCTGCGCCTAGCCGTGGGAGAGCATCGATAAGACTCGATGGCACCGCCCGGCGGAACCTGCAAGCATCACGGGGGCAGCAGTGATCAAAGACTTCACGAACCCATCCTGCGAAACGCCGCGCGCAATTCGTTTACGAAAATCTGAGGTTGCTCAAGGGCCGCGAAATGTCCACCTTTCGCAGGCTCGTTAAAATAGGTGAGATTGCTGAAACGGGCTTCCAGCCAACGTTTTGATGCTCGAATGACCTCTCGTGGAAAGCCGCTGTATCCAGTCGGAATCTCTATCGGCAAGCGTTCTCTTGTATTTGCGGAATGCCTTAACTCCCAATACATACGGGCCGACGATGCGCCCGCATTTGGCAACCAATAAAGCATTACATTGTCTAGAATCTCGTCCATTGTGAACGCGTCCCCGCGTTCGCTGTCAGGGTCGGAGCACTCGAGAAATTTCTCATAGGTCCATGCGGCCTGACCTGCTGGCGAGTCAGCGAGCGAGTAGCCTAGCGTCTGCGGCCGGGTCCCTTGCAGACTTGCGTATCCGGCCATTTCATCAAAATAATGTCTTGCCTTCGCAAGAAAGTGTAGTTCTTGAGGTGTTGCCGCGCGAACCTCTTCGGGAGTTGGCTGGAAGAAAGACATGTTCAGGTGAATGCCCATGCAACCGGCAGGGCGCTTTCTGCCAATCGCTTCCGTGACTCCGCTTCCCAGGTCGCCTCCCTGCGCCAGCCATTGGTCATAGCCCAAACGAGCCATTAAAGTAATCCACGCATCTGCGACTCGCTCAAAACCCCAGCCCGTCTCAGCGGGCTTATTCGAGAAACCGAAGCCAGGAAGAGAGGGAATCACTAGGTGGAAGGCGTCCCGCGCCTCGCCGCCGTTCGGCATCGGATCGGTTAATGGACCCACCACTTTGTAGAACTCGAGCACTGACCCGGGCCATCCATGCGTCAACAGAAGAGGCCGCGCCTCGCTCTCTCGAGAGCGGATATGAAGAAAATGAATGCTCACTCCGTCAATGGTGGTGCGAGATTGATTGAAGGCGTTAAGCATCTGCTCACATCGTCGCCAGTCGTATCGGTGGATCCAATAGTCGCCCAGCGCCTTCATTTTTTTCCAAGGGACGCCTTGGCTCCCATCCGATACTGTCTCCGGTTCGGGCCAGCGCGTGTTTGAAAGTCGAGTCTGAAGATCCGAAAGCACAGATTGCGCAATACTCAATCTAAAAGGACTCACGTCGATGTTTTCGGAGGGCACGCCCGACTCAAGATTCATGTCTCACCTACGATCATCGAAGGGTCGACCCAATTCACAAGTTCTCATTAGGAGTTTTCCTCACGACGAGCCCGTGCTCTCCGCTATGTTAGATCAGAATGGTGGCCAGGTAACAGCGCGGCGCCAGGGTGATGTCCGCGGCTTTTCTTCATAGTTCACAATGTTAGCGCCTCGCGTCGGCCGCTCGAAATATCCAAGCGCAATAGCTACAAGCTCTGCGATTAGTGCCCGGAAATCGAAGCTCCCCTGCCCGTCTAACGTCGGGTAGACCATCCTCGACGCTCAAATCGGGTCCCGCTTTGAGCCTACTCCATACTGATTCGACGCTCGACGATTGGGACGACCCTGCCAAGGAGTTTCTGGTCATCTTTTCTGAAGCTGCACCCGAGGCGCAGGAACCACGAAGTCAAGCTAGTGCCTTTCAACTGCGTGACGACCAACTCTCTGGGAAGCGAGGCACCACACTCACGCGCCCCAACCAACAGCGTTTTCGATGCCAGGTACTCAAGCAATACGGACCGAAGTGCGCGGTTTGTTCTGTCAGTCGAGTTGACTTGCTAGTTGCAGCTTATATCTGTCCAAGAAGCGCGAGGGTAGGAGAACGGAGCTATGGGAGGGTAGAGTTTCGAGCCGCTGTGTGCAGAACCGGGAGTCCCGAGGGCCCGGATTTGGCCCGCGATGGTTCGACGTGCGTGGGAGGCGATCGGTCCGCCTGCAAAGGAAAGCTTGTCGCGGTGAGGCGATCGAGCCCAGCGCTCTTGCTGCGATAGAGCGCCTGGTCGGCAACCTTCAGCATGCGTTCGGCCAGACGTCGGTCGCCGGGCACGATTCGATCTGTCCCGCAGAGGCAGAAACTCGCCGTCACACGCACCGTCTTGAAGTCGACCTTGAATGGCGTCTGTGCAATGCCCGAGCGCAACTTGCGGGCGACCTCGAGCGCGCTGCTACAGTTCGTCTCACCCCGGCGTTCATGGCCAAAGAAGCTCATCCGTGATCGGCTTGGCGGACCATTTCCATAAAAGCAGTGAGTTTGCTTTGATCTAAGCGGCCTTGCGTACGTACTCCGGAGCACAGATCTACCCCAAATGGCCTCACCCGCCGGATCGCATCGACTACGTTCGCTGCAGTTAGCCCTCCCGCCAAGAAGACTGGATGAGGGCTGCGACGCACAAACTCAGCGCTGATCCGCCAATCGTGGATACGACCCGTACCCCCGAATTCCGGTATCGGCAGGTTGGGTCGTCCGGAATCTAGCAGGTAAGCGTGGACATATGGGGCGTAAGGCCCGATCAGGTCGAGTGCCCGGCCATCTTCTACATGGATGACCTGTACGCGTCTCGTCCCTGGAAGAGTCTCCGCCAGCCGCGCCGCCTCCGAAGTGCCGATGTGTGAGACGATCTGCACGGTCGAAGTACGTGTGCGCTCAACGTGCCCCGCGATTGCGTCGGCCGTTAGTTCGGAAGTGAGCAAGAACGTAGCGGTCGGAGGTGGTACTCGAGTTGCAATTGCTGCGATTGTTTCGTCATCCAAGACTCCACGTCCTGAAGGCATGGCGCCCACAAATCCGACCGCGTCTGCGCCCAGTTCGATCGCGAGTTGAGCTTCGGACATCGAAGCCATGCAGCAGATCTTGACGCGCGTGCGCATTCGTGTAGCCGTGGCCAGAGTAGTCCTAAGAAGAATGTTATGGATCGTAATCAGGGCCGTCGAGTCCCTTCTCCCGTTGGCGCTGCTTCGAATTCTCAAGCTCGACGCGCTCCTCGCGCTCGCACTCGGCCTTCCAGTCGATCCACAACTGGACGGCGTGCGCGCGCAGATTTTCGGATGAGTCCTTCGTACGCTCGATCTCGCGCTCGCGCCGTGCGGATTCGAGATCGGCGGTGAGGTCGATGATCGAGGCACAAATGTCTCTGAACTGAACCTGAAGGCGCCCAATCTCGGCCGCGCGCTCGAGGCGGCGCTGCGTTTCCATCGTGTAGTCCTCTCGCCGCCGCTCGAGAACGACTGTCCTTTCGCCCCGGCGCTCAAGCGCGGTGATCGCGGGTCCGTTGTGGCGACCCGGCTCGCGGACGAAACCCTGTTCCTTGAGGGTGCGATGATCGACGCGGGCGTCATGGCCGTATTCCCTGAGATACTCGTTCTGGAGGTCGGCCCACCGGGCGCGCCAGTGTTCTATCTGGTCGGGATTCGCGTCCAGCTCGCGTGTCTTGTCCGTGAAACCGGCGGATACGAGCCGGCGGGTCGTGACGAGAATGTGCGCGTGGTAGTTTCGCTGGTCGCCCTCCCGGTGGGGCTCGTGCAACGCCAAGTCTGCCGCGAAGCCGTGACGATCAACAAGCTCGCGCGTGAAAGCGCGCGCGAGCTCCGTCCGCAGTACTGCGGAAAGCTCATTCGGTAACGCCAGCTCGAACTCCCGCGCGACCGTGGAATTCTTTCGATGCTCGGCCGCCTCGGCCTGGTTCCAAAGCTGTTCGCGCTTTTCAGCCCAATGCGGCGCGGCCTCTGGAAGGACCACTTCGCAATGCAGGACACCTCGCTTGCGCGTGTAGTCGTGCGTGACGCCCGTGCGCTCGTCGTAAATGCGGTCCGCAGCTCGGTACGCCGCCGCAGCCGTGGCCGCGTGAGCCTTCGCGCGACTGAACGTCTTGACGCTCAGGTGATAGCTCGCCATCTTCCGTGGGACCTCGTGCTCACGCGCGCCTTGCTCTTCGCAAGGTGTCGCCGGCCAACGGCCGGTGACGGCTTTGCATGTGCGCCCTCTGGCGCACATCGACCTCTGTGCAAGGTGAAGCAGCGGCCGTGCGGTCGGCGGCTCACCTTGCCCGTGCGTCCGCGAACAACCCGAGCTTTGTGCAAGGTGAGCCCAGCAGCCGTCAGGCCGATGGCGCACCTTGCGCGTGCGCCTGACGGCGCACGCTTCCTCGGGGGTGCAGGGGGCGAAGCCCCTTGCCGCACTCAAACAGGGTCCGACCCGAAGGGGCGGCGGCTGTTTGTCTAAGTGCGCTCTTCGCTCCCTTCGGCAGCTCGAGGGGGAGGCTACGCTTGGGCGAAGTAGTGCGCTAGATGCCGCGACTCTTTTCTTCGCACACGCACTAGAAAACATGACAGCAGCGCAGATGAAATTGAAATTCTCAGCTGCGCTGCGTGACGGATAGCCTCATGCTTCGATCGTTCAATTCGGGCACGTGCACGTGCCCGAATTGAAGCCGCGCGATGTCGTTAGACGAGCGCAAACAGACATGAACATCGCGCATCCGGTCGCGCACGTTGCTGGACACCGAATGGCGTCTGCGCAACTCGCCAGACACGTTGGCACGCACTAGCATTTCGATCTAGTTGCGGTAGATTTAGAGGCCAGGCGTAACGACCAAGCCGCGGACTATCGGAAATCCCGTGAGATCTCTAGACGAACGAATCTCCGACCTTGAGACACGTTTGCGTCAGCTCAAGGCACGACAGCAGCAGGTCGATACTCGACGTAGGCGCCTGCAATCGCAGCAGACACGTAAGGAAGACACGCGGCGCAAGATTCTCGTCGGCGCAACCGTGCTCACCAAAGTTGAGCGCGGCGAAATTCCCGAGGCCCAGCTGCACCAGTGGCTAAACGATGTCCTCGTGCGGCCGGACGATCGAAAGTTGTTTGAGCTGTAGGCGGGTAAAACTATCGGAGCTCTTGAAAATCGGCCGTGAACTCAATGGGACGATACTCAGGCACGGCCAGCGTTACGAGATCACGAATTGGGTCAACAAGAGCGGCGAATGTGCGATCGTACCGATTCACGGTTTACGCCTGATAAGTCGTTCCATGGTAGCGCCCTAGCGCGGCGCGAGGTTACAGTCCTCCAATAACGCTTTCGGCCCCGCGCAATGCCTGATACAAGTCGTAAGGCGCTTGGAGAAGAGCTCGGAATTTAGGATCTCGTCGGCGCTCATTCGCCCTGACCGTTTAGCTCGTCCAGGGTTCGATTTTCAAGGTCGGAAACTGTCTCTGTCGCATGCTGGGACCGGGGCGTCGACAACGACGGGCTGTTCGTCGTAGTCGTGACCGCAACGAAGCTTTCGATTGCATTGCCAGGTATGAAACGACGGCGTCCGATGGGAACGCTAGCGAGCTTGCCGCTGCGGAGGAGCTTATATATCGTGTTCCGAGAGATGCCACCGAGTCTCTCTCGGGCTTCCTCGATCGTGTATAGGTCCTTTGCCCCCATGACCCATCATGTCCGCGTCGCTGTGCGCCGGCGACGTAGTGGCGATCCAGGCTCGAGTTGCAGTGGCATTTGCACCGCACGCCGTCGTCCGACAGCACGGAGCTCCGCGGGAGGGACCCGCGTACTTGATGTTGCGATAAAAGCCGCTATTGCGGCCGCGGAAACGAACCGGCGGCGGCCAATGACAACGCTCTGTAATTCACCGCTGTTGAGGAGCTCGTAGATTGTAGCTCGAGCAATGCCGCCCAGAAGGAAGCGGGCGTCTTCGATAGAGTAGAGCTCACGATTCGCCATGGCGCGGTCTCTGTGGGATGTGTTATGGCCTGCTTGCATCCGAACAGTTCGACTTGTTCTGGGGTGCACGCTAGCGGACACGGCATCGATGTCAAGATGAATTTTGGCGCTATTGCAATAAATATAGCAAAAGATCGAACTCACACCGGGGACGCCATGACCAGCGAAGTACACCGGAAGACACCCGCGACCACCTGCGCTCAGCGGAGGGCGCCGCTGAACAAACGGGGGCGAGGAGTAGTGCGATGGCTCCCCTGATCTTCAACGCGACACCGGGAACCGGCTCTTGACACCAGGTGAGAAGCTAGCGCGCTAAGCCCGCAGGCGTGCGACCTTTCTCGCCTTTCCACGACTCCTCTTACCGGGAGCCCTTGAGAGTGAAGGGACGTTGGCTCGCACGAGCTTGGCAATGTGTGAAGGTGCGAGGTGCGAGTAATGTTTCTCTGTCATACGTGCGTCGGCGTGACCCAACGCCGAGGCAACGATCTGTAGCGGCACGCCGGCCTTTGTGAGAGCGCTCGCGTAGCTATGCCGCAGGACATGGAATGAGATGGGAGGGATGACCTTGGCGTTGGTGCAGGCGTCGCGCATCGGTCGATGTTGGTGTGACAGACCCCATGGTGTCCCATCGAGGTGCGTGAATATCAGGGCATCGTTCAGGCGACCGACGGTCAGTTGCTCGAAGAGCTCCACTCCCTCAGCGGTCAGATAAACATGGCGCGCCCTGCCGCTCTTGCTGTGACGGATCGCAAGCGTCTCGTTCTCGAAGTCGAAGTCGCCTACTCGGAGCGCACAGAGTTCGCCATACCGGCAACCAGTCAAGAGTGCAGCCTGAACAAGCGGTCGGAACCCGGGATCGGCAGCGTTAACGAGTCGTCGAGCTTCGTCGCGAGTGAGAAAACGTACGACTGGGGAATCAACATTCCGGAACGCGGGGACTCGCCGCCATGCCAAATCGCTGGCGACCTTGCCCTCGCGCCATGCGTGATTGAGGCATGCCCGAAGAGCGCTGAACAGTCGGTTCGCGGTCGCCTGCTTGCGTCGTTGCACCTCGGCGGTGTTGAGGACTTCAGGTTTAGCCACCGTCGGTCCTGGCGCCTTGGCTGTAGCCGCGTCTGCCGATCGCTTGAACTCGCCGGAAGCCGTTGCACCGCCAGTTGGGGTGCACGCTCCGTCATTGTGCGATGCAGTCGCTGACTTCCTCTGCCGCGGACGACCGCCGCGGTCATGGGTGGTCAGCGCAACGCCGTCGCGCCAGCGCCGTATCATCTCGGGCGTGAGCTCAGCGAGCGGCTCGCGACCTAGTTTGGGCAGTACATGTGCCTTGAGCTTTACTTCCGTGTCGCGCCAAGACTTGGCGCGAACTTTCAGGTGCTCGAGATAGTCCGCAATCGCCTGCGCGACCGAGTAGTGCCGCTCTTCACGTGGTTTAAGGCTCTCTGAGGCGCTCAGTGCCTTTCGCTGCGCCTCGCCGAAGGACAGGATAGTCGTGCCGTTCGAGTCGGAAAAGTCGTCTGCAAGCGCTAGACGCGCCTTAATGTACTGGTTGCCTTGACGCCGACGCACGAACCATGTGCCACCCTGAGGGCCCTTGTAATAACCAAGGGACAGTCCTCGCTCAATGGTGCGCCAGTACCCGTTCCGGTCGTGGCTCTGGGGTAATCGTGCCCGAGCATCCCGGGTCTCCAGCCTGTTATCACGACGCAGCCGAGCCATTAACCCCGTCTCCTATTTCGGTGCCTGATCGGGCGTCTCCGCTTCGTTAACTTTCGTAAACTTCCATGGATGAACCGCTCAGGCCGCAGTATAGACAACTGTGAACGATATGCCTATTTTTATAGGGTATTTGTGCATACTACTTTGAACTGCAGAATACTCTGATAGAGCCCTCTCAAGGCTGTAACACGGTTCGAATCCCGTAGGGAGCGCCAATAAATCAATAAGTTATAGGTGAACCGGCGCGCTAGAGATCTTTCGGGTAAGTGCCGAGTAAGTTTCCAGGACTTTGGCACACCCCGTCACCAGTTGACTGCATAGGCTCATGTTCCTGCGCTATGGGCCGGTCGGCCTCTGAGCGTATTAGCGCTTGGCAACGCGCGCGGCGGCAATGTGGCGGTGCATTGCAGATCGATATTCCCGAAATTGCCACACCCGAAGAAAGCGCCATAGGCACCACGACGAAACTGCATGGGCGAGCCGCACCGAGGACAGCTCGGGTGTACGCCTGCGCAACTCTCATCCGCGCACACCCGATATTCGCGCATTCGCAGAAGCAACCCTCCGCAATCGCCGCACCCGCGTTCGCTGTAGTTGCATTTCGGGTACCGACTACACCTGACAGAGTATCCAAACCGACCGGCACGGGGTCCGAGTAATCCCGCCGAGCATCGCGGGCAACGCACTGCGGCTGGATCAGGCTGCACAGAGGGGTGATTTCGAAACTCATCGACTGTCGCTGCATAGCCGCCTTCCCTGAGTTCGCGCACAAACTCCGAACAGTTGTAGATGTCATACAGGAGATATACGCGGTGGCGGGCGCGCGTCAGCGCCACATAAAACAGACGTCGCTCCTCGGCGAACCTGAAGGGTTCCGCCTCCGGCAATAACAGCTCCCTAAACGGGTCCGTGGTCTCTCGCGCGGGAAAGCCGTTCTCCCCCTCTCCCAGACCCACCAGAATCACAAAGTCGGCCTCCAGTCCCTTTGCCGCATGCACACTGGAAAGTTCGATGTCCAGTGCAAGATCCCCTGCCCTCCGCAGGGCCTCCTTCGGCACTGCCTCCAGCTCATACCAATAGCGCGCGAGGACTCTTACGGTATATCGCGCGGGGCGCGCCCTGCCCCATGCGGCGATGCGACCTAGGACGATGAGCAATGTGCGCCCAAGATCCGCCGTGGCCACGAGCGACACGGCCGGTGCGGTGACTGTGCGCACAGAGCGGATCGCCTTCCGTGTCTGCGCCGGATTGCGCATCACGAAGGTTGACGCCACGCTGCCGATCTGGTTATTGAAGCGGAACGTCGTGTCTAAGGTCTCGGTCGAGCCCGCACCGATCTTTTGGATGAATTGGCTCGTGTAGCGCACATCGGCGCCATTGAAGCGGTAGATCGACTGCCAATCGTCCCCTACGCAGAACAACGTCGAGGCTGCAGCCTGATCGCGCAGCGCAGTGACGAGTTGGGCCCGCGGTTCGCTGATATCCTGAAACTCATCCACCAGGATCTGGCGGAAGGGTGAGCGGTAACGTCCGTCTCGGATGTACTGGATGGCCCGCTGCAGCATTTCACCGAAATCGATCGCAGACTCGTGAGCCAGGGACTCCTGGTAACGCAGTAGTATTGGTTCCATGAGGCGCCAAAGCAGTCGACACCGATATTGCTGGCCTGCGGGCAGCGCATCGATACGGGCCGTCATCCCGTGACTGCGCCCGAGCTCGCGACAAACCGGCAGCAGCTCCGAAAAAAGGGCGCCGGCTTCACTCACGCGGTGCGCACGCCGCAGGATATCCAGGCATTCCTGTTGCGAGCGTTCGGACTCAAAAATTCCTTCGTTGCGGAGTCGTTGCCCTAGGTTCGCAAAGACGGTGCCCTGGCGAAACTCGTAGGAATAAGTCTCCGTCAGCGTTGTGCCGTACTGGCGATGCAGCTCGCGCTTCCAGGCAACACCTTGCCGGTACGTCTCCGCCTCGATCCCGGTGAAGTGCGGCGGGGGATTGCCCCGCTCATCGATTCCAAAATGCTCTAGAAAGACTGGACCGCGTACATCATTAAGGCGCGGCAGGGTGAAGTCAGGCTCGTAGGCCCGATGCCGGGCGTCCGCCGTGTCGACGGGATAGCGAGCCTCGTACTTAAAGTCGATGCCGTGCAGAGTCAGCCAATTTGCGATGCGCAGTTCTTCTGTGCTCTTAACTCGATCTCCGGAAAGCGCACGCAATTCACGGCTATTGACGTCGCGCTCGTATGCTTCAAGGGAATCAAATTCAAATGGCGAGAGATAATCCTCAGGATACAGACACGCGTATTCGAGAAATAAGGCCCGATAGGGAGTCTCATTCAACAAATGCTCGAATGCGGTCGTGACGAACGTGTCCCGAGCCGTCGAATCCTCCGCCAACTTGCTGAGGCTTGGCTTTCGTCCCTCGACCGTTCCAATGACATCGGCTCCGAAGGCATGGAAGGTCCGGATAACGACCTGCTCCGGTCTTAGATCCGTGGAGATGCGGCTGCGCACCCGTTCTTGCAGCTCTTTGGCTGCATCGCGGTTGTAGGCGAGCGCAAGAATTTCTTGGGGCGACGCCCGCTGGCTCGTAAGCAAGAAGGCAATACGCCCCAAAACGACACTGGTCTTCCCGGTTCCAGCACCGGCGAGTACCAAATTATTTTCGTCCTCCATGACACATGCGCGTCGCTGCGCATCGGTCAGAGGTTGCTTCTCAATGCCGTCGAAAAGCTCCGTGAAACGTGTAATGACACTTCGTACGGCAATGGCGTTTGCCTCATGGCGCCGGTCCTCTGCTGTCGCGACCGCATCCTTGACGTGCTGTTCAAGAAGCCTGTCCTCCGTACTAGCCCAGAGACCCCATCGAGATTCGACCAGCGCCTCCAACGCTGTTGTCGCCCGATCAACGAGGGCTTGATGTGCTGACGCACGAACGTAGCGCTCTCCGGACCACGTAGCGTCGCAGTGTCGGCTAACGTCAGCGAGCTCCCGACGTAGAGGTTCAAGTGAGGCGAGTCGCGCAGCCTTCTGCCAGAGATTGAGCGCCCTTTCCCAGGTGGACGCTTCCTTAAAACGCAAGCCTCGAAGGTAAATGGGGCTGGCGTCCGCGTGGATTACCAGCGTGCTCCACAACAGCCGCCAGTGCCGTTGGATGGGCCCGAGACACTGTTCCGGCGAGAGCTGCTTGGCCGCACCCCCTGCACTTGGGAGCGTTAACGCGTTCGGCGTGAGTATCGCGCTTTCGTTCGTCGCCCTTGCAAGAAGACGCGCCCAGACATTTGGGGTGTAATGCAGTTCAGTCGACACGAAAATGGATTTGAGGTCGATTTGTTACCGGCGGTGCGCGGTTACCGCAGCGCCGCGGCAATCGAACCACCGACACGCGGATTTTCAGTGCAGGTGCTAAAACAATCTAAGTGATTGGAAAAACGGGAAAAATTGCGCCTGTTCTGTCCAATATTTTGCCGAGATTCGGCCACTTAACCCCCTGAAAGCCCGAGAAACGACCAGATAATATTAGACGTTTAATCCGGATCGTCGCCCGGATCGTCGCCCCACGAAACAGTCGCGTCTGCGCCAGATTTGAATACTCGCGAATGACGGAATTGCGTCAGTTATCAGCGAAGTTACGCCCAGGAAAGTCTCTGGAGAGCCACCCGAGACATGTCCGAGCGGATGCGACGCTGCACGAGATTCCTGCATCTGCGCAGGACGTCCTGAAATACGTCCCTCCTGAAGACCGGGGAGGTGTTGGGACGGACCGCTGCGCGGCATACCTCGGCGGAGTTCGTCGCCTTTCTCCCTGAGATCGTGCTCAACCGTAACCGTCCGGTGACGGCCGCATAGCTCTCGGCACGGTGGGTGCCGATGATGAGCTACGTGGATACCTTCTACGTGTCCACGTAAGGCTTAGGTGGACACCTCCTCTGAAGAGAGCACTTCGACCGACGCGCTGGGCCGACGCACTGGCCCGCGCCGACAGTACACGCTTGATGAGAAGCGGCGCATCGTGGAGGAGACGCACGTCAAGGGCGCCTCTGTTGCGATCGTCGCCCGCCGGCACGATCTGAACGCGAACCAGGTGTTCGCTTGGCGGCAGCTGTATCGGCAAGGCTTGTTGA